>LSQX01143440.1_pt1 | contig 48971 bp, 32 predicted proteins | sample 654561 | NCBI WGS metagenome assembly LSQX01 (sample SAMN04489861, study PRJNA283612) | anaerobic digester metagenome | isolation source: 4 biogas reactors fed with cattle manure at either 37C or 55C with and... | place: Denmark: Kongens Lyngby | collected 2014
AAAATTCAGTTATCGCCATTATCAGCGATAAATCTCAGAAGGCCCGAAACAGCGGATACAAAAGACTTGAACGCTTCAAGGCCGGCAAAAGGGCGATTGAAATATTAAAGCCTGTGTATTAGCTATGAATGTAAGGACGATGTATTGTTGGTTTGTCAAACACATAACGATGCCAGATATATTGATGAGCATGCGGACCATATGGTATAATTAGCAAAACAGCCGGCTGAAGCCGGTACTGGCGTTGCGACGTGGCAGGCCCCCAAAGCGCACGGACTGGGCATAACAAGCAAATCAGGCATACTGACTGAGCACAACATATAAATTTCGCATACTTGCAGAACGATACCACGAAGGTATTTGCTTTCATGAAGAAGGCCTCTTTATGGAACGAAAACTACGTGGTATTTTTGTGCAGTTTTCCGGATTTGAAGTTCCATTCACGTTGAAGTTTTATTCTAAAATACATATTAGTGTATCTAAGGGAGGAAATGATTGTGAGATCATCAGTTAGAAAACTTGTACTTTCAGGGTTGTTTCTTGCATTAGGACTTATAATGCCGTTTCTGACGGGGCAAATCCCCAGTATTGGTTCGATGCTGCTGCCAATGCATATACCGGTCTTGATTTGCGGCTTTGTGTGCGGATGGCCTTATGGCCTGGCTGTCGGATTCATAACACCGCTGCTGCGCCACTGGATCTTTGGAATGCCGCCTATGCCCAATGCTCTTGCCATGGCCTTCGAACTGGCGGTTTACGGCTTCTGCACAGGACTTTTCTACAAACTGCTGCCAAAGAAAAATGCATTCATATATGTATCATTGATAATTTCCATGATATTCGGCAGGATCGTCTGGGGCATTGCGAGTCTGATAATCTACGGTCTGACCGACAAGCCGTTCACATGGCAGATATTTGCCGGAGGCGCTGTAGTGAACGCTGTTCCGGGGATAATACTCCAGATAGTCATAATCCCTGTGATCATTATTGCTCTGAAACGAGGTAACCTGTTAAAAAATGAATGATACTGCCGTACTTGAGAAGATCCTCATCGAACACTGCAGCAGATATCCCTGTATGCAGATACAGGATATGATAAAGCTGATCTATCAAAACGAATTTGCCGGAGGTCACCTGATCAGTGACAGGAAAGGGAGTCTGGCGCGTCTGAAGGAGGAATACCTGTCAGCGGCAGCCAGGACAGGACGCAGTAAAGCTGACAGTGCAGGGCCTGCCGTTGCCGATGAAGATGGAAAGGACACAGGTGCCAAAAGCAAAGATAATGCTGCCGGCGGACTGCTTTTTGAAAGTACGGGTAACGGACTGTACAGGATCCATCTCGCAGAGCTTGGCCGCTATCCGGTCAGCCTTGAAACTGTAAACAGCTTTTTTATATATACAGCGAACTCACACAAAGGTGATGTCAGGAGCTTCGAGAGCAAGCTCGGAGTACTGAGGGACTGCTGTGAGAAAGGCTTATTGCCGTTTGATATTGGTGAGCTGGACGGATATATCCGCTCATACCGTGCACAGGGATATCCTGCAGTCAGCCACAGTGCTGTGTACCGTGAAGCTTACCATCCGGCATACAGGATCGTGAAAGGTGATTTTTGCAGATATTTCGAGGTTTTCTGCCGGATCGATGAATTGCTGAAGGGTCTGGAACAGGGAATCCATCAAAAAAACCACGTAACGGTTGCCATAGATGGCAACTGCTGTGCCGGCAAAAGCTCACTGGCAGCGATGCTGGCTGAGATCTATGACTGTAATGTGTTCCATATGGATGATTTCTTCCTTACCCCGGAGCTCAGGACAGAGGACCGGCTGAACGAAACCGGCGGCAATGTGGATTATGTCAGGTTCAGGGACGAGGTCATCCACGGCCTTGAAAGCGGCTGTGAATTTGAATACCGTGTATATAGCTGTGCGAAAAAGGCCATGGAACGGACCGTGCGTGTCACTCCCAAAAAGCTCAATATAGTAGAAGGCTCTTACAGCATGCATCCGACTTTAGCGGATCATTATGATCTCAGGGTCTTTCTTACTGCGGAAGCGGAGGAGCAAAGTCGTCGGATCCTCAGGAGGAACGGGCCTGCCATGCACAGCAGGTTCATGGAGGAGTGGGTGCCGATGGAAAACAGATACTTCAGGGAGTTCGGTATAGCTTCTAAATGTGATATAGTGATATAAACCGGCCGGATATAGCCTGACCGGCCAGTGTTTTAGCCCTTCCGTTGACGGAGGGGCTTTTATTGTGCACATTATGTCGATTGTCCGGAAAAGATGATTGTTAACCATGTGACCTTATAGTAGAATAAAATATTAGATAAGTGAAACCGATAATCAGGCCTTCAGGATCAGGCATTTCTATACAGGCACAGATACATGCACATATGCTGACAGGATACATCATAGATACAGGTACAGATACAAATGCAGGTACAAACATAGACACAAACGCAGGTCCAACAGGGATACAGGCGCAGATAAAGCACATAGGCGCAAAACCATGGAAAAATCAGAACAGTGAGGTACATATGACACGGCTGTATATTACACGGCATGGTGAAACGATCTGGAATACACAAAAGAGAATGCAGGGGCGAAAGGACTCCCCGCTGACGGAAAAGGGGAAACAGCAGGCCGTGCTGCTGTCAAAGGCACTGGCAGATGTGGAACTCGAAGCGATATATTCCAGTTCCAGCGGAAGGACTATGCAGACAGCCCGGATCATAGCAGGCAGCAGGAATATCCCCATCATACCATTGGACAGCCTGAGAGAGATCAACCTTGGGGAATGGGAAGGCATGAACACTGCTGAAGCGGACAAACAGTACCCTGAGCAGTACAGGAACTTCTGGAAATTCCCGCACCTGTATGAACCGGTCGGAGGAGAGAACTTCGGCGATCTGATAAGCAGGATCGGGGAGACCCTTGAACTGCTGGCAAACCGGCACAATGGGAAAAGCATCATGGTAGTGACGCATGCTGTCATTTTGAAGACTATAGCACTGATAGTTGAAAAAAAGGAACTGAAGGATTTATGGAGCGGAGCATTCATGTACCCGACAAGTCTGAGTATCATAGAGCGTGGCGGAGACGGCTGGAAAGCCGTAAAATGGGGAGATATATCCCATTATGAGGAATGAGGATGACATGGTTTCCTCCCAGGTGTTTTCCTTGCCGCAAATACGAAGGAATAGACGAGGACAGTGCAGAAGCATAAGCAATATGAAGACGATGCAAAAGCACAAGGAGTATATTACGACGGCACAAAAGCATATGGTGCTCTTTCGTTGCAATAAAGTGAGAAAGGGGCCGGGGGCAAGCCGGTCCGGTATGTAAGCGGAGGTAATTATGGGGCTCAGGATAGTTTATGGCAGGGCTGGGAGTGGAAAGTCCAGCTTCTGCTACAATGAGATAAGAGAAAAAGTCAGCAGCGATGAAAAGACGGGGGATGGCATTCTCAAGCCATTACTGCTGATCGTTCCGGAGCAGTTCTCGCTTCAGGCTGAAAAAAACCTGGCGAGGATCACAGGTGCGTCCGGGATATACAGGGCTGAGGTGCTGAGCTTTCGGAGACTGGCATTCAGAGTGTTCAGTGAGGTCGGCGGCGTGACCCGGCGGCACCTTGACGCTGCAGGCAAGAGTATGCTGTTATTCAGGATACTGGACAAGCTCGGGAGCGAACTGAAAATATTCACAAGGGCTGCGCAAAGGAAGGGTTTTATAGACACCCTCTCCGATGCCATAACTGAATTCAAAAGATACGACATATCACCGGAAGAGCTGCTTGAGGCATCCAGGGAGACGGATGACGGATTGCTGCTGAAGGACAAGCTGCACGACCTGTCATTGATTTATTCTGAATTTGAGAAACAGCTTCACCGGAATTACCTTGATGCAGACGACGATCTGCTTGAGCTTTATAAAAAACTGGACCTGTCGACACAGTACGATGGTGCAGAGATATGGATAGACGAGTTTTCAGGCTTTACCCCTCAGGAGTACAAAGTTATTGGAAAGCTGCTCAACAAAGCAGAAAGAATCACCATATGCCTGTGCACTGACTACCTTTCAAGTGATCCCAACGACAATGCGCCAATGGTTTTCGGTCCGGTCAGGAAGACTGCAGAGAAGCTTCTGCGGCTGGCGAAACAGGAGGGGATCCCTGTCGAGAAGCCTGTGAGGCTTGACGGGGTGGTGCTCCGGGACAGCATGCAGGGCCCGGCGGTATCACCTTCCGGCACAGTCATACAGCCTGGCGCAACTGCGGCACCAACCGCAGACACCCTGGCATCCTCCGGCGGTACCTCCCGCGGGATATCCATTCGTTTCAAAGACTCAGAAGCACTGGGGCATCTCGAAAGGAACTTCTGGAAATACCCATATACCAGATATACAAAACCAACGGATGACATATGCATAACGGCCTCTGCCAATCTGTATTCGGAAGTGGAGGATACGGCAAGGGACATCCTCAGGATATGCAGGGACAATGGCTTCAGATTCAGAGATATCGCTGTTACGATGAGGAATCCGGACAGCTACAGCAGTATTGTCAAAAGCGTATTCACACGCTATGGCATTCCATATTTTCTCGACGGCAAGAGGGATATCGACGGTCACCCGCTGATAGTGTTCATACTGTCTGCCCTTGAAATATTCGCGAACAACTGGTCATATGAGGCGGTATTCAGATATGCAAAGACAGGCTTTCTGTCCATTGAAAGGGACGACCTGGACCTCCTCGAGAACTATGTCCTGGCCAACGGCATCAGGGGCAATATGTGGACCCGGGAAGATGACTGGGATTACCCCGTTGAATACAGTGGCTCTAAAGAGACATCTGAGAGGGAACCGGAACTGCTTGCAAGGATCAATGCGGCCAGAAGGGAGCTTACAGCCCCTCTCATGACATTCAGGACGAAAACGAAGGGCGGGGTAAAAGCAGTCACTTTCTGTACTGCCCTGTATAATCTGCTCTGTGAGACCGGGGCTGCAAAAAGGATAGAGGAACTTTCAGAAATGTTTGCCGACACTGGTATGCTTGACAGGGCAAACGAATACCGACAGGTATGGAACATAGTCATGAGCGTGTTTACGCAGATCGTGGAGGTCCTCGGTGATGAGATGATTGGGACATTGCGTTTTTCCGATATACTGGCTGCAGGCTTTGCCGGACACAAAATGGCACTAATCCCGCCCTCCCTGGACCAGGTCCTGGTCGGGAGCATCGAGAGAGCAAGGAGCCATGATATAAAAGCACTCTATATCCTCGGAGCAAATGAAGGAGTACTGCCTGGAAATCAGGGTGGCGACAGCCTGCTGTCAGACAGCGACAGGGACAGCCTTACACGGATCGGGCTCGAACTGGCAGGCAACACACAGATCCGGATCCTCGAAGAAAGATTCATGATCTATATGGCGCTGGGGACCCCTTCAAAGTATCTCTGGCTGAGTTATCCGACTGCTGACAGGGATGGTAGGGCTCTAAGGCCATCACGGGTGATATCCGAAGTAAAAAGGATCATGCCTGTCGTAGCTGTAAAAAGCACAGTTATCAGTGACCCGGAGAGCTTGCCGCAGCCATCGGCTCCGGAACCGATATTCGATGAAATGGTTTCTCAACTTCGCCGCATTTACGACGGCGGCAGGATACATGACGGGTGGAAGCATATATATGGCTGGTTCTGTCACAGAGCGGAATGGAAAGACAAATGCAGGACAGTCCTGAGCGGGTTCGATTATACAAACCAGGCAAAGAGCCTCTCCAGGGACAAAGCTGTCAAATTATACGGAAACCCTGTTTACACCAGTGTTTCGAGAATGGAGGCATATGCTGCGTGTCCTTTTTCATTCTTTGTCAAATATGGACTGAAGGCAAAAGAAAGAAAGGTCTTCAGTTTTGAGCAGGTAGATGCCGGTACATTTATGCATAATATCATCGATGAGTTTTCAAGGATGCTGGCAAAGAAGGGGAGAAGATGGCAGGACCTTGATGAGAAGGAATGCAGGGAAGAAGTTTCGAAGCTTGTGGACAGGTACCTGGCATCAAAGGGCAGGAATGTGCTTGGCAGCAGCAAAAGGTATCTTTATCTTTCTGAAATGCTGAAAAGGACTCTGGTAAAATCCATAATGCTCATAAAAAAGCATATAGCCGACAGCAATTTTGAACCTGCAGGCTATGAGGTGGAATTCGGCCGGAATGGCAGATATCCGGAAATCACCATAGAGCTTCCGTCCGGTGAGACTGTCAGGCTGATGGGAAGGATCGACCGTATAGATACGATGGAAAGCGAGGAAGGCACCTATCTGAGGATCATAGATTATAAATCCGGGAGCAGGGCATTGAAGCTGGGAGATATATATTACGGCCTGCAGCTTCAGTTGATCACTTATCTGGATGCTGTGCTCGGACAGCCGGCGAAGTTGGGATCCGGCGGCGACACTGCGAAGCTCCTGCCAGCCGGAGTCCTGTACTTCAGGCTCACTGACCCCCTCATAAGATGCGGCAGAAACAGCACTGAGGAGGAGATCGAAAGGGCCATCCTGAAAGAATTGAGAATGAAAGGCCTGGTGCTTGCGGACGTCAAGCTGATAAAGGATATGGATAAAAATATCTCAGGCGACTCGCTTATAATCCCGGCCAGGATAAAAAAGGACGGAACACTTGGGAAATCGTCTGCTGCAACACAGGAGCAGTTCAGGGAATTGTGCGGGCATGTGAGGGATCTTCTCGGCGCTATCGGCAAAAACATCCTTGACGGCAATGTGGCTGTCAGCCCTTACAAAACGCCGAAAATGACTGCCTGTAAATACTGCAGCTACAGCTCCGTCTGTCAGTTCGATACGGCGATGAGAGACAACCGGTATCGTTTTTTAGCAGATCTGGACGACTCTGAAGTGTGGAGGCTGATCCGGGAGCAGAGAAGAACGGCTTTACCGATACGGGATCGGAGGTATTTGGAGAATGGGGACTAATTGGACAAGGGAACAGCTTGATGCTATCACAGAAAGGAACTGCAACCTGCTGGTCGCTGCGGCAGCGGGAGCCGGCAAGACGGCTGTGCTTGTTGAGAGGATAATACGAAAAATAACCGATCCGGAAAACCCGGTGGATATAGACCGGCTTCTGGTCGTTACATTCACCAATGCTGCAGCGACAGAGATGCGGGAGAGGATAGGCGAAGCATTGGCCGGAGCGCTGGAGAAGGATCCGTCATCTGCAAACCTGCAGAAACAGATGGCCCTTCTGGACCGTGCGAGCATAATGACACTCCACTCATTTTGTCTCGAAGTGGTAAGAAGCCATTTCCATGCACTGGATCTGGACCCTCTGTTCCGTATAGCAGATGAGACGGAAACATCACTGATGAAGCTGGATGCACTTGACCAGTTGTTTGAGAGCAAATATGAGAACGAGGACAAGGACAGTCTTTTTTTCAAACTGGTGGAAAGTTATGGCGGTCGTGATGACAGCTCGCTGCGGGACATCGTCATGACACTGCACCGCTTCATAAGCAGCCACCCGTACCCTGAAAAATGGCTGTCTGAACAGGCGGAGGCATATAACATCGACGATGCTGCCTGTCTGAGCAGTACCCCGTGGGCCCGTGTGCTGCTGAGAAGTGCCGCTGCTGAGCTGCAGGGACTGCTTGCGATGCTCAGCAAAGTACAAGTGCGCGCAAGCCAGGCAGAAGGCCTGGAGCCATATTGCGACGTACTTAAGGCTGATATCCGGATGCTTGAGGAAGTCCTGGAACTTTGCCGGGAAGCAGGGGAAAAGTCGCAGGAAGCCGGCAGAAAATCAGACAGTGAAGCAGACAGGGAATCGCCTCAGGAAGCAGACCTTGCCTGGGACAAGCTGCACAATGCCTTATCCTCGTTCGAATTCGGCAGACTGAAAAAATGCGGCAAAGATGCTGACAAGGTCGTACAGGATGAAGTAAAGGCAGTAAGGAATACGGTCAAGGAAAAACTCAGGAAACTGTACGCCAGTGGATTTGATATGTCATGCGCCGAGATAAGGTCTGATTTTGGCATGCTTTATCCGCAACTCAAATATCTGTCTGGCATGGTAACAGAATTCGATGCGATATACAGCCGGATGAAGAAAGACAAGGGGATACTCGACTTCAACGATCTGGAGCACTACTGTCTGCAGATCCTCCTTGAAGACGGAACTGCTTCAGCAGCAGCAAAAGAGCTCAGGAAGCAATATGAAGAAATCCTTATTGATGAATACCAGGACAGCAACCTGGTCCAGGAACTCATCATATCGACGATATCCGGCAATGAAGACAGCATTTACAACATATTCATGGTGGGAGACGTAAAACAGAGCATATACAGATTCAGGCAGGCAAGGCCGGATCTGTTCCTTTGCAAATATCAGAACTACCATCATGACAAAGGATACGAAAACAGGGTCATCCAGCTATATAAAAACTTCAGGAGCAGGCATGAGGTCCTGGACGCAGTGAACTTCATATTCAGACAGATAATGTCGCATGAGGTTGGCGAACTCGATTATACGACACAGGAATACCTGAACCCCGGAGCCGTCTTTCCGGTCCCTGAGCATGACTGTATCACAGGGGGGCCGGTGGAACTGCATATCCTCGATCTTACATCGGCTGAAAATGAAGTAGTGCGGGGCGGAACAGAGGAGGACACGTCTGCGGAGGGAGATACCGGCGCGGAAGCGGCAGCAGGCCGTAATGCAGACACTGATCCCAATGGCAGTGAAGGAGATGAAGAAGGCGATGGCGAGGAGTCGCTGGACAATATCCAGTATGAAGCGCGGCTGGTCGCCAGCAGGATCAGGAACCTGGTCACAAATGAGCCGGGCGGCTTCAATGTATACGACAAAAAGAGAGGCATATACAGGCCTGTCGAGTACAGAGACATCGTTATACTCATGAGGGCCACCAGGAGCTGGGCGGATGTCTTCGTAGATGAACTGGCCATGATGGGGATACCGGCTTATGCTGATACGGGTCTGGGGTACTTCAGGACTGTCGAGGTCGAAACGATGCTGTCGCTTTTGCAGATAACAGACAATCCGCTGCAGGATATACCTATGCTCGCAGTCCTCAGATCGCCGATAGGCGGATTCAGTACAGATGAGCTGGCGGATATCAGGCTTGTCGACAGGTCTGTATCCATATATGAGGCTATGCGGATGTTTGCAGCAAAGTCGGATGTGAGCGAAGATGAAAAATCCGTTGTGCAAAAGACCCGCGATTTCCTTGACAGGCTCGACAAATGGAGAGATGCCGCACAATACACACCTACCGATGAACTTGTATGGCAGCTCCTTACCGAGACTGGTTATTACAGTTATGTCGGAGCTCTGCCGGGCGGAGCCGAAAGAAAGGCGAATCTGAGGATGCTGTTCGAAAGAGCAAGACAGTACGAGGAAACCAGTTACAGAGGCCTTTTCAACTTCATCAACTTTATCAACAGGCTCAGAAGCGGCGGTGCGGATATGGGCAGTGCGAAGGTCCTCGGAGAGAATGACAATGTGGTCAGGATCATGAGCATCCACAAGAGCAAGGGTCTGGAGTTTCCTGTCGTTATCGTCGCCGGATGCGGCAAGCGATTCAACATGCAGGATCTGAATTCCTCAATACTGCTGCATCAGGACCTGGGCTTCGGGCCGGACCTGGTAGACCTGGAAAAAAGAACGATAGTCCCTTCGTTACCCAAATTCGCCATAAGACAGAAGCTGAGGCTTGAGACGCTGTCTGAAGAAATGCGCATACTGTATGTCGCTTTTACAAGAGCGAGGGAAAAACTGATTATAACAGGCAGTATCAGGGATTATGAGAAAGTATGTGGTTTATGGTATGACAAAGCTTCCAAAGGGGAAGAGAAGCTGTCTCCCTATGATATGATGCAGGCATCATCATATCTGGACTGGATAGGTCCTGCCGTCATAAGACAGGGCTATGCCGGGGCACCGTCACATAGCCGTACCGCAAGTGAAGAGGCGGGTGAAGCCATCGATGTCCCCAAAAAAGACGCAGGCGAAGTCATCGATACTGCACGGGAAGAGGCAGGAGCAGATATCGATGCTGCAAGGGAGGATGTCGACAAGATCCGGGAGGACGTACCACTGGTGGAGATAAAAATCTGGGGAACCGGGACAGCCAGGATGGAAAAGGATAATGAAGAAGCTGCCGGGAACATAAGGGAATGGCTGGATGACACTGAGGAACAGACAGAGCACACCCCAGACCCGCAGCAAACAGAGCACACGCCAGACCCGCTGCCGGAGGAGACAAACCGTATCATAGAAGCCCTTGAATGGACTTATCCCTATCAGATACTGACGACTGTACCTGCCAAGATATCAGTTACTGAGCTTAAGCGCAGATCAATGACGGAGGAAACTTCTGATTCTGCAGTGCCGTATATCCAGCCTTTGCAGGAACGCCCCCTGTTCATGGAGCCCGATAAAGGCCTTAGCGCGGCCCATAAGGGTACTGTGATGCATTTTGTCATGCAGCGCCTGGATCTTGGCAGGCTCAGCGCAGCCATGAAGGCTCCGGTGGCCGGTGCCGGAAGCGGGTCTGAAGCAGAGCAGTCCGATGGATTGGTTCGCGAAATCAGTCAGCAGTTGACATCCATGACAGACAATGAACTGCTGACAGCCGCAGAAGCGGAGTCTGTCAAGCCGGAAGCGGTGGCTGCATTCTTCAGGTCCCCGCTGGGGAAACGAATGCTTGCCATACACAGTTCCATCCACAGAGAAACAGCCTTCACCATCGAGATAAAGTGCTCTGAAGCAATAAAGGACTTTGCCGGCAGCACGGCCTGTGATGAAACAATGCTGTTGCAGGGTGTCATTGACTGCTGGTTTGAGACAGAAGACGGGCTTGTGCTGCTGGATTACAAGACCGATTATGTGCCCGCGGGACGTTCGGAAATCATCAGGGACAGGTACAGGGTGCAGATAGATTATTATACAAAGGCTCTTGAGAAGATCACCGGCAAAAAGGTGAAAGAAAGATACCTGTATCTGTTCTACAGCGGCGAGCTGGTCGAATGCTGAATGGCTGTGGTTTCCATAATGAAAGTATGGTACACTTTTGAATCAGTGATGGCATGGATTGCCTGAAAAACATGAAACAATGCAGCAGCTGAAATGCCGAAAGCAAGAAGCATAAAGCATAAAACATAAAACATAAAGCACATGAAACAGCTGAAATGCCGAAAACATCAGCACATGAGATGCCGGGAGACCGATAATAAAATCCGACGAGAGGTGTATTATAATGGATCTGACACATAAGTGCATGTTCAATGTAAAACCTGCGACTAAGTGGGATGAAGCCTATCCCTCCGGGAACGGCTCACAGGGAGTGCTGGTGATGGGCAACCCCCTTGACGAGACGATAATATTCAACCATGAAAAGCTGTTCCTTCCGCTGCCGATCAACGAAGCCTCCGTCCTGCCTGACATGTCAGGAGAGCTGCCTGCGATCCGCAGACTTATAAAAGAAGGCAGGTACAGGGAAGCCACAAGGCATTTCCTTGACAGGATCAGTGAAAAAGGATACCCCCGGGAATTGATCTGGCCAGATCCTTTCCATCCGGCATATGACCTGAGGATAAAGACGGATGATGCCGGTGAAACCGCTGATTATCTTCGCTGGCTGGATTTTGAGACCGGAGAGGCCGGTGTCAGATGGCATGGCAGCAGAGGGGTGTACAACAGGCAGGTTTTTGTATCGAGAGCATGCAATGCGGTGATCATCAAGCTGGGTGCTCCGTCAGAAGGCAAGCTGGACTGTGATATCTGCCTGGAAGAGCGGCCCGGCAAGGAGCACATAAAAAGTGTGTCGGTCAGAGCCGGTAGGATGGCTGATTTTACAGGGCAGATGCCGGAACAGCCATATTCCGGGAATGATATCTGGCTCGTATTTGACAGCAGATATGAAGTGGGCAATGGCGGCTATTGCGGGATAGCCAGAGTACATACGGCAGGCGGGCATATCGGGCTGGCTGACGGTGCAGCCAGGTTACATGGTGCCGATGGAGCCATAATAGCCGTGCGGACGATCCCCTATGAGGATCATGCTGCATTCAGCCTGGCAGAGGCAATGGCAGAACTGGCCGCCCTCCCGTTGGATCATGACAGGCTTCTCAATGAGCATGCCGGAATCCACGGCCGTTTATTCAATCGCATGCGGCTCGATCTGTGCGGCAGGGATAATGGAACGGGTAAAAGCCGGAGACCGGATGCATGCATGGGTGCAGCCGTACATGACGAAATCAGGGCACTCAGCAATGAAGAGCTTATGGATCAGGCCAGCAACGGCATCATTACACCTGTCTTCATCGAAAGGATGCATGACTTTGGCCGTTATCTGCTCATATCCAGCAGCGGGGAACTGCCTCCAAACCTGCAGGGAGTCTGGAACGGGATCTGGACGCCGCCATGGAGTTCCGACTACACCCTTGATGAAAACCTGCAGATGATGATGTGGCAGGTTCTTCCCGGAAACATGCCTGAGCTGGCCCAAAGCTATTTCAATCTCATAGAATCATTCATCGATGACTGGAAAACCAATGCCAGACTTTTTTACGGATGCCGCGGGATCTTTTCCAGCCCCCGTTCATCTACCAGCGGACTGCACAAGCATTTCTGCGAGGACTTCCCGATGATGTTCTGGACTGCCGGTGCCGGCTGGCTTGCCCAGATGTTTTACGACCACTGGCAGTTCACCGGGGATGATGCGTTCCTGAGAGACCATACAGTCCCGCTCCTCAAGGAAATAGCACTTTTTTACGAAGACTTCCTTATAGAAGGTCCTGACGGGAAATACGAATTCATCCCGTCCTATTCGCCGGAAAACACGCCCGCAAATTCGGACAATCCCGTAGCCATAAATGCAACGATGGATATCGCGATTGCAAAGGAAGTACTGTCGAACCTGATCTCAGCATGCCAATGGCTGGACATCGAAAAGGAGAATATCCCGAAATGGAGTGAAATGCTGGGTAAACTGCCGGACTATATGGTCAACAGTGACGGAGCGCTCAAGGAATGGTCCCATCCGGCATTTGAGGATGACTATCATCACAGGCATTCATCACATCTTTATCCCATATTTCCCGGCTTCGAGGTGACCCGATCCAATACTCCCGAACTCTATCAGGCATGTCTCAGGGCAGCAGAGCTCAGACTCACTGACGGCATCGAGGCCATCACAGGATGGGGGCTTGCACATCTTGCCAATATCAGTGCAAGGCTCAAGGACAGTGAGCTTGGCTTTAAGGCGTTGAGCAGGATCATGGCAAAATTCCTTCTGCCAAATTTGTTCACTTGTCACAATGAAGGTGAGCTGTTCCAGATGGATGCCAACCTTGGATTCAGTGCCGCGATACTGGAGATGCTCGTATTCTCCCAGTCAGGGTACATCGAGTTGCTGCCTGCACTACCGCAAGGATTGTCGAAAGGCGCGGCATATGGTATTCTTTGCAGGGGACGCATCACTCTCACAGAGCTGCAGTGGGATATGGACAGAAAGTCCGTATCAGTTACGGTCTTATCAGACACAGACCAGCAGATAAGGCTGAAACTGCCTTGCGCTATCAAATCGTATGAGATAGACGGGGAACGTCAGGAAAAGGAACAGCTCCCGGGAAAAGGATCGTCTCAGGAAAGCGTAGCGCAGCTGAAAGACGGTTCCTACAGTGGTGCATCCGGATGCTGTGATGCATCGCAGATCAGGCTCAAATTGAAAAAGGACGGAGAAACCAGGCTTTTGTTCGTGCTTGATTGAATCAACACGGGATGATGTCCTGAAGAGTGGGAAATGCTCCGGAAGGATGCAGAAAAGCCCCGGGTGCATGTATGGATACTGCAAACTGCGGAGATTTCCCTGTGGACAGATTTCGATAAAATGGGAACTTTTTTCGACATTATGTCGTCTGATCATGCAAACAATAAGATAATCAAAATCCACAAAAGAAGCGGGGAGCAAAATGGGCAACAGATGCATAAATTTTATCAGATCAACAGTGATCATCCTTATCACCACACTTCTTCTCCAGGGCTGTGCAAGCAGCAAATTCCAAGACAACGATCCTGACCTGGAAGATCAGCCGGAGCAGTCAGAACAGCTTCCGGAGGATACGGATATACCGGATATCTCAGGGCAGCCCCGGGAGGACGAGTCGGAGAATGATGCAGAGAATGACAGGGGTCAGGACGAAGCAGACACCTCCGAAGAACGCAATGATCCTGAGCCGATAGATCTGGAACTGGTGAAGCCTAACGAAGCAGGCAGGATCATGGTCGTGATGTTCCACAATTTCATTGAAGAATATAAAAAAGGCGACAAGCTGTATACGATGACCTTCGACGCCTTCAGAGAACTGCTTGATACCCTGTATGTATCCGGCTACAGGCTTATCAGCCTCAATGATTATCTGAACGGACATATCGATGTGCCTGCCGGCTGTATACCGATGATTTTCACATTCGATGACGGCACTGCAGGTCAGTTCAGTTTTATAGAAGAGAATGGGGAGTTGAGGGTAAATCCAAAATCTGCAGTGGGGATCATGGAGGAGTTCAGCAGGGTCTGTCCGGATTTCGGATTAGAGGGGACATTTTATGTTAACCTCGGCAATCAGACCTTCGGAAAGACCGGCACGCTTCAGCAGCGTCTCCAATACCTTATTGACAAAGGTTTCGAAATAGGCAACCATACCTACTCGCACATCAACCTCAAGACCGAGGCAAAAACTGCAGAAATAATACAGAAGGAGATCGGCGGCAATCAGAAAAGGATGTATGAGTTGGTGCCGGGTTATGCATTCACTACTTTTTCGCTTCCGTACGGACAGCCTTCAAAGGAGCTTGTACAGTATGTCATAAGGGGCGAGTATGAGGGGATCGCATACGAAAATAAGGCCATAATGGAGGTGGGCTGGGATCCGGCTCAATCGCCGTTCAGCGTGAGGTTTGATCCGCTTTCCACCCACAGGGTCAGATCGCCTGGTATCGAACCTGTGGACCAGGATCTCAACTGGTGGCTCAGAAATATGAAACGCAGCAATGAATTCGTCAGTGACGGAGACCCGAATAAAGTGACAGTCCCTGAATCCTATGCTGACCTGGTGGATCAGGACAGGTTGGGCGGAAGGGAACTGGTCATATATTGATCGGAATAAGCTATGTAATGGCAGGTATGGCTTTCATAACCACATCTGATATCAGCGCATGCCCCGCTTCATTGGGATGGATGCCATCCTCGCACAGAAGGGTCAGATAATCTCTGGTCTTCAGAAACGCTTCCCGGATATCGATAAGCAGTACGTTTTTCGCAGCGGCGATTTTGAGCACAGCATTGTTGTACATCTCATGCCACCTGTAAATGTGCTCCACATCGCCGAGCCAGCGGAGTATGTTTTCCGCATTCAGCCCCCTTGATATCCATGAAAAATACCTTTTGGCACCGAGAGGCGGCAATGTGAACAGAACAGGCTTGCTGCCGGACTCTGAGACATCGTCTATGATCTGGCAGTACAGTGATTCGAATTCATCCAGCGGTGTTTTCGGCAAATGGATATCATCAGGACATTCGGAAATCGATTTCCAGTCGAAATCACAGTCATTACCTCCGAACTCAAGTGCTGTGAACTTGTATTCGGGCAGCTTGACCGCATGCTTTTCTATGATTTTTTTGCCGGTGGTTATCGTACAACCGAATTTCGCGAAATTGTCCACTCTGACAGTATCGATGCGCCTGCCTAAAATATTGAGAAAGCTGTTTTTCAGATATGTATACCTGCCCCTGATCGCATCGAATATGACGCCTTTCATTATAGAATCGCCGAATACGCATATGGAATCTTTCATTTCATGTCACCCGTCTGAATAATTTTAAATAATAGATAATCTAATATTGAATATTATATTATGTGATAATCAATATGTCAATATGCGAGCGGGCGATTATTAAAGTTGTTTGCAATATGACATCACGTGTAGTAAAATATTCTGGAAATGTGTCGAAATGCGGCAGAATAGTGACAGAATGATTTGGACTCAGGTAGATGATGGATCCGGGAGGTTGACATGGACAAGATCGATCAGAAGGAAATGGACAAAGTAAAGGAAAAGCTGGTACAACTGAAGCAAAAGCTTGCATCGGAACGCCCTGTTGAATGGGATGAATTCCCGGATATCGGGCTGTACAAGGATCAGGTGCTGTCATATATGTTCAGGCAGCTGATAAATTTTGAAGAAGGCGGGCAGCTTACTTCAGCGATGGTAAACAACTATATAAAAGACGGTTTACTGCCGAGAGCCGACGGCAAAAAGTATTCCCGTGAGCATCTGGCAGGCCTTACGGAGATATGCCTGCTCAAACAGGTGTTGTCGGTGAAGGACACAGGTTTCCTGCTGAAGCATGTTCAAAAAGGCAGGGATCATGAAGCATTTTATATGGATTTCATAGAGATACTTGACGAAGCACTCAATTATACCGCAGGAAAGCTTGATACTGAATGGGACCTGGAGGCTCTGCCCGACATAGCATTAAGACTGGCCATATCCAGTTATTGTGACAAGCTGGCCTGTGAAAGGCTGATCAGCATAATGCAGCAGGCGGTGGATACGAACGGGCAGAAGAAAAATGACAGGAAACAGGAGCGGAAAGCTGATCACAAGGGCAATCTCAAATCAGATGACAAGGCAGTTCAGAAGAAATGATATTCTATCCACACAGGTTAACATAATCACACCTTACGTGCGTCTGACATAAACACATTTTACATGTGGCCGGCATAAGCGTATTTCAGATATGACCGATACGTACATCGCTGGCTGCAGCCAGTTCCGGTTCAACAGGCTTAAGCGATTTTTGCGCACGCCCTACATAAGCACACCTTATATGTAAATAATTATAGGTTTCCATAATATCATGATTATGGTAAACTATATGATGCCTGATCCCTTAGGGGAGCGGGGGAGACATATTTTGGGGTGAAGCCATTTCGCATGGCGGGGTGTACTCTTTTTACCTAACCCGTCAACTAACCTCGCAGGCTAAAAGAAAAGAGGAGGATACATAATGTCACAGAAGAAGAAGCGTCTGGTATCACTGTTCGCACTATTACTGGTCGTAACTCTGTCTGCAGAAACAGTCCTGGCATATTCAAACATCGTATTGAGAAAAGGCATGAGGGGCAATGAAGTGTATGCCCTGCAGGAGGATCTTTATAAGCTGGGATTCATGAAAGTCAAGCCGACAGGGTATTACGGAGACATCACGAGGGGTGCAGTCCTGAAGCTGCAGAAAAAATACGACCTCCTGCAGGATGGTATTGCGGGGAAGCAGACACTGGGCAAGCTGGACAGCCTGATGGGAAGAGATGCGGCAGCAGACGCGAAAAAAGCAAGCACATCAAGGAGCACATCCAGAGCGGCAGAGGATGTCATCAACTACGCAAGGAGATACCTGGGTGTCAAATATGTATGGGGCGGCTCTACTTCCAAAGGCTTCGATTGTTCAGGCTTTGTCCAGTATGTATACAAACATTTCGGCATTAAGTTGAACAGGACTTCAGCAACCCAGGCGAAAAACGGTTCACATGTAAAAAAGGCGAACCTGAAGCCGGGAGATCTGGTGTTTTTCGATACTAACGGAAAACGCAGCCGCATAAACCATGTAGGCATTTATATAGGAGACGGCAAGATGATACACAGCTCATCCTATTACAAAGGAGTCGTGATAACCGATATAAGCAGCGGTTTTTACGCAAAGACCTATATGACCGCAAGGAGAGTATTGAAATAACGATAGCTTCCATTGATCCGGCAGGATGGCCGGTGCAATATAAGGCATGCTGCGCCAGGAAGTACGGGCCTCACAGTATCGAGCGACTGTGAGGCCCTTTTTATGACTCCGGGAAAGCACAGCTTCGATGGACAGGTCAAACTGCGTAGTTCAGGCGGTATCCTGTATTCGGGAAAGTGTATGGTGGCGGTTTAAAAGAGGAGTTTGTCCGGGGTATGGTCTGATGATATAATCAATATGTATGGCTCGAAGCAACGGAGCTTTGTATAGGAGGAAATGCCTGATGCGAATACTGCACACATCCGACTGGCATCTTGGAAGGAGTCTCGAGCATATCAGCAGGATCGGGGAGCAGCGCGATTTTATCGACTGTCTTGTTAATATCGCAGATGAGGAAGATGTGGACCTGGTTCTGATCGCAGGAGACATATATGATACGTATAACCCGTCAGCCGCTGCGGAGGAGCTGTTTTACGAAGCAATGGACAGGCTGGGAGGGAAAGACGGGAGAGCAGTGATAGTCATAGCCGGAAACCACGACAATCCGGAAAGACTTTGTGCGGCAAGCCCTCTGGCATATAAAAACGGGATAATCCTGCTCGGTTATCCCGGAAGTGATGCCGGTGAATATGAAATGAAGGCGGAAGGCATCAGCATCGTCGATTCAGGTCCAGGATGGCTGGAGCTCAGCCTGTCACGCTGTGAGCACAATGCTGTCATAATCACCATGCCATACCCTTCGGAGGCCAGGCTGGAAGAGCTGCTCTCCGAAGAAGCCGATGAGGCAGAGTTGCAAAATGCGTACTCGGCAAAGATCGGCAGTATATTCTCCAGGCTGTCCGGGAAATTCCGGGATGACACCGTCAATTTGATAACTGCCCATTTGTTCCTGATGGGCGGGAGCACATCTGATTCCGAAAGGACCCTGCAGGTTGGAGGGGCAATGACGGTGGATCCTTCTGTCATACCTGAAAAAACTAATTATGCGGCACTTGGACACCTCCACCGTCCCCAGCAGATCCGAAGCGCCGAATGCCCGACGTACTATGCCGGTTCGCCGCTGGCATACAGCTTTTCCGAGGCCGGATACAGCAAGGCGGTATTCATAGTGGATATAATGCCTGGCGGGGAGACGGAAGTCAGACCGATTTACCTTGACTGCGGCAAGCCTTTGAAGAAATGGTATGCAGACAAGGGCATACAGCAGGCTTTGGAATGGTGTGAGGAAGGCAGAGACCCAAATGCGTGGATCGACCTTGAGATACTGACTGACCGGGTACTGACGGCAGATGAGCATAAAACCATCAGAAGCCTTCACCCGGGGATCATAAACATAAGACCCATGATCAGGAGCGAAGAGACGGAAGTGATGAGCCCCGAAAGCAGGGAGGGAAGGAAGATAGATGAACTGTTCAGGGATTATTACAGGTACAGGATGGGGACCGATATACCCGATGAGCTGATGCAGGCATTCCTGGAACTGGTGAATGACGAAAGCGGGCAGGATGATGGGGAGGAGGGGCCTGATGAGACCGAAGCTTCTTGAGATAGAAGGACTCCAGAGCTTTACCGATACACAGGTCATAGATTTTGAAAAGCTTGGCGAGACAGGTCTGTTCGGGATATTCGGGCCGACCGGGAGCGGTAAATCCACCATTCTCGATGCCATAACATTCGCCCTGTACGGCAGGGTCAAAAGGGCTGAAAACGGCACGCAGGGCATCATCAATTCCAGGTGCGATACTGCCCGGGTGGCATTTACCTTTGAATTGGGCAAGGACAGTAATAAGAAGACTTACAGGGTAGAACGGACATACAGGAGAAGGAAGAAATCTCCCAACTCATGCGAACCCAAAATCGCACGTCTCATCGAAGTGACCCGGAACGGCGAGATCCCGCTGTGCGACAGGGCCACAGATGTATCCAACTATGTCAGGGAGCTGCTCGGCCTGAATATTGAGGATTTCACCCGGGCTGTGGTACTTCCCCAGAACAGTTTCCACGAATTCCTGATGCTGAAAAATTCCGAGAGAAGATCCATGCTCGAAAGGCTTTTTTATCTTGAGGAGTACGGAAAGCAGCTGAATGACAAGATCGGGCGCAGGATGTCTTCGCTCAGGAGCCGGATAGATATGCTGACCGGTGAGCTTGCGGGCTATGCAGATGCTTCTGAGGAGGCCCTGAATGAGGCAAAGACTGCCATGGAAACCGCGCTGGAAGAGAGAAAGAATGCGCAGAAGGAATTGAAGCGGGTCGAGAAGTTATTTAACGAATCCAAAGAGGTATGGGGTCTGGTAAGCGAACTGGAGGATCTCAAAAGGAAAGAAGACTCACTCAGACTGGCTGAGGCGGAAATATCGAAGAAGAGGATCCTCCTGGAAAAGGCAGTGAGGGCGGACAGCCTTGCAGAAATAATCAGAAGGAACAGAGAGACCGGACAAAAGCTCAATGAAGCAAAAAAGCAACTGGACAGCATAATGGCTGTTTTGCCCAAAGTCAGTGACCAGCTCGATCAGACGAAATCGGAGTATGAAAGGGTAAAGCGTGATGCGGCTTCAAACCAGCAGAGGCTTGTGGAACAGAGGACCAGGCTGAAGGATGCGCTGGGCGTAAAAGCTGAACTGAAGGTGCTGACTGACAGGATCAGTGAACTTCAGATTTCTGTGAATGAGAAGAAAAATGCAATCGGAACAAAAGAGGCGGAAATCGCACAGGAAAACACGAAGCTGGGTGATCGGGAACAAAGGCTGGAAGCCCTCGTTGAAGGATCTGAACGGCTCAGGACCGAACCGGAATACAGGCAAAAGATGCAGTTGTGTGCGACGCTGGAAAAGGATGCTGCCGCACTGGATAAAACCCTGGATCAGCTCATGGCAAGGAAGGGCAAAGGGCAGGAGACGATAGATAAGCTTGAAAAACAGCTTGCGGAAGTAACTGAAAAAATAGCCGAAAGTCTGAAGAGGCAGGAGGAATTGTCTGACTCCATAAAACTGCACGAATCCAAAAAAGCAGGCGACAGGGATTCAGTTATGAGATCACTGGAGCAGGTACACAAAGCCCGGGGCATATACCAGGTACTGAAGCTGAGGGAGAACGAAGCAGAGCTTGCCAGGGTCAGGGTGGAAAAGCTGAGGGCTGCCTTCGGCGAACACAAAATGAAAACTGCTGAACTGGAAAAGGCGAGAAATGATGCTGAGAGGCTATATGACAAGTGCCGCAGGTACCTGGAGGAGTGCCGGCTTGAGCTTGACAAAAATACCGCCCGACTTCTGGCGAAAGAGCTGAAGGAGGGACAGCCGTGCCCTGTCTGCGGTTCCCTGGATCACCCCTCGCCTGCAGCACATAGCGGGTCCGACGACGGTACTGCGCCTGAACAAAAGGTCGAAGCGGCACAGCGCGGACTCGATGAAGCAGAGGCAGCCCTGAGAGAAGCAGAAAGAAAAGCACTGATTTCCGCTGAGAGCCTGAAGACGATTTCAGACCAGCTGGATCAGGCGGTCATGGAGCACGAGAGGAAGAACAGGGATCTGGAGGATGAAAGGCAGAAATTGCCTGATGAGTGGAAAACCCTGGATTTGGAACAGATCCGCAGCGAGATCGAAAAGACTGACTCAGATCTGAGAAGAGGGCAGAAGGAAATAGAAGAATGGGAAACGAAAGCTGGTGAACTCAGAGAAAATGCGGAAAAGCTGAGTGATGAACTGGCAAAGCTGAGGATGGACGAAAACAAGATCAGGACTGAACTAAGAGTGAACAGGGAAGCCCTTGCGCAGCTTGAATCAGAACTGAAGCAGGCATCGGAAAACCTCACACATGTACGGCGGCAATTGACAGAGCAACTCAAGGGGTATACGGTCACGAGTGCTGCAGCAGAGCTTGCCAGACTATCTGAAAATGACCGGAAGCTGAAACAGATAGAGGACGAGATCAGGAAAATCAGGGAAGAGGCGGAGAAAACGAAAGCCCGTATCAGTGTGCTGAACGATGAGCGCAGCAGGCTCGATGCAGACAGGATAAGACTGGAGGCTGACATATCCGGCCTGTTGTCGCAGAGGCAGGAAAAGGAAAAAAGGCTGTATGAGCTTTCACAGGGAGCGGACATAGAAGAAGGGATAAAGCAGATAGATGATGAACTCAATAAGCTGGTGCAGGCTGACAAGCGCTATTCGACGCAAATAGAGCAGCTCGAAAAGGAGTACAATGAGCTCAATGTGAACAGGTCCAAACTCGACAGCAGTGTGAGTCTGTATTCAGAAGGTCTGGCGGCTGACAGTGAAAAACTGCAAAGAGCGCTGGCGGAAAGCGGCTTCAGCAGCCCTGAAGAAGCAGAAAGCTATATGATACCCGGCGAACAGCAAAAGGAAATCAAAGCTGAGATAGAAGCATATGATCAGGAAGCTGTCAATATAAAAGCTCACAGGAGGCTGCTGGAGACGAAGCTGGGATCCCGCAGCATCACAGAAGAGGAGTGGAACCGTATCGAACAGTCATACAGGGAGCTTGTGGAGCGGTCAAACAAGAGCATATCCGACTGTGAGGTAGCAAAGAATAACTATGAGAGCATTACCAAAAAGCATGCCAGATGGAAAGAAATCCAACAGGTCCTGGCTGATGTTTCTCACAAATACGGACTTTACAATCAGATATCCAGACTGCTGAATGCAGCCCGCGGGAAGGACAACAGCTTCATTGACTATATAGCAGAGGAAAGGCTCCGATATATAGCAGCAAAGGCTTCGACTCTGCTTGAAGTGATGACCAGACAGAGATACTCCCTCGAAGTGGATGCCGAATCAGGCTTCATCATAAGAGACGGCGCGAACGGAGGGATCCACAGAAATGTCACGACACTTTCAGGAGGCGAGACATTCCTGACATCACTGTCGCTTGCTCTGGCACTGTCAGAGCAAATACATCTCAAGGGGCATAGTCCGCTGGAATTTTTCTTCCTGGACGAAGGCTTCGGCACTCTTGACCGGAAGCTTCTCGACCTGGTGATGGATTCTCTTGAGAGACTGTGCTCCGATGACCGGGTGATCGGGATCATAAGTCATGTGCCTGAACTGAGGCAGAGGATCGGACGCTGTCTGATCGTAACGCCTCCAACATTCGAGGGTGAGGGCAGCAGGGTCAGGATCGAAAAATCATGACATTGGCACGCTGAAACATCGGACCTCTGTCAGTTGAAGATCAGGTGCCGCTGGCAGGGGCATATCCTGCAATGGCCCATATAATGCCGATGGCGGCTGGTGACTGCAGGTATAAAGTTTGCAATTATAACCATATTATTATATAATTGTTAGTGTCAGCTTTGCTTATCGTCATTGTTTCAGGGTCACTGCAGGGTTTGGTTCAATTACGTAGTAGGGGAGTGATAAGATGGCATTACAGAAAGAAGAAAAAGCTAAGAAGCAGTCAGGTGTCAAAGAAAAGAAAAAAGAAAAAAAAGTTCAGACAGATAATGATGTGAAGCGCAAAGCAGTAAAGCTGGTCATAGCACACCTGAAAAGGAAACTGCCGGAGAACGATTTTTCCGGTAAAGAACAGCTCCTGGATTGGATAAGCGACATGGAAGAATTGCTTGCAAAGGAAGAATTCGTCTTGCTCGACTACATCGAAATGAGACGAAATCTCAATGATATCATTGAACGCACATTTGATGAAGAACTGAGATTCAAGCTGCGGGACTCGTGGTACAGTATGGGCAGAGCTCTTGACAAGAAAGTCAGGCAAAGATGAGCCACATGCACGAGCCCGGTGAAACCGGGTTTTTTTATTGTATGGAAAGCGATACGGTGACACTCCTCTCCAGGGGGTATTCCTTTTGATTGAGGAGTGTCAGGCATTGCATAGAAGCTTTACCGTATCGCTTTCAAAAATTTCCGGCCGTTTTCCATGGCTGCCCTTACGCTATCCGGCGCAGGGCCTCCGGGCAGCTTGCGGTCGGAAACACACTTCTCGAGACTGATGGCCTCGTAAACATCTTCTTCTATTTTCGGGGAAAATCCCTTGAACTCATCTATGGTCAGTTCATCCAGTGCTTTATCATTATCAATGCAGTACAGCACCATCCTGCCGACGATCTCGTGAGCGCTGCGGAACGGGATGCCCTTTTTCACAAGATAGTCCGCCACATCAGTAGCATTGGTGAAGCCGCCGCAGGCTGCTCTGTACATGTTTTCCCTTTTGATTTTCATAGTTGAGAGCATTTTCGTAAAAACAGGCAGACACGCTTTCACTGTGTCCACTGCATCGAATATGGCCTCCTTATCCTCCTGCATGTCCTTGTTGTAGGCAAGGGGCAGTGATTTCATCATCGTCAGCAGGGAAATGAGAGAACCATAGACACGCCCTGTCTTGCCCCTGATCAGCTCCGCCACGTCAGGGTTTTTCTTCTGGGGCATGATGCTGCTTCCTGTGCTGTAGGCATCATCCATCTCGATGAATGAAAACTCAGCGGAGGACCACAATATCAATTCCTCGCAATAGCGGCTCAGATGCATCATGATGACAGACAGGCATGAAGCCAGTTCAATGACGAAATCCCTGTCGCTGACACCGTCAAGGCTGTTTTGGGTGATGTCTGAAAAACCCAGCTTCTCAGCCACGAAGTTTCTGTCCAGAGGATAAGTGGTTCCTGCAAGAGCACCCGATCCGAGAGGCATGACATCCATTCGGGCATAGCAGTCATCCAGCCTTCCCACATCGCGCCTGAACATCTGGAAATATGCCATGGTGTGGTGAGCCAGTGTCACAGGTTGGGCTCTCTGGAGATGCGTATATCCCGGCATGATCGTATCCATATTCTTTTCACTGATCTCCAGCAGTACAGCCAGTAGTTCCAGCAGCATACCTTTGATTTCCCGAATCTCGTCCCTGAGGTACATGCGCAGATCAAGTGCCACCTGATCATTGCGGCTCCTCCCGGTGTGCAGCTTTTTGCCCACATCGCCTATCCGATCGATCAGTATTTTTTCTACGTTCATATGGATATCTTCGGCCTCTACCTCAAAGTGCACCTTGCCACTTTCGATGTCGCTGAGTATTTCTCTGAGTGTTGAGCAGATCAGCTCTGCCTCTGAGACGGGGATCACTCCGCACCTGCCCAGCATTTCAGCATGGGCGATGCTGCCTGCGATGTCCTGCCTGTACATCCTCGAATCGAAATGTATTGATGAATGAAAATCGTCCACAGCCTTATCAGTGCTGACAGTAAACCTGCCTCCCCAAAGTTTCATCGTATCATTCTCCTTAAATAAAGTGCGGTGACACTTCTCTGCAGGGAATATTCCTCTGTGGCTGAGAAGTGTCACACGTTGTAAGTTCTGTTGTTATTTTTTATTCCTCATTTTTGTTATCCATTACAAGTGCCCTGACCGTGATCGGCAGACCAAACAGGTTTATGAAGCCCTCCGCGTCCTTCTGATTGTATACTTCATCCCTGCCGAAGGTGGACAGCTCTTCACTGTACAGTGAGTAAGGCGACTGAACGCCCGCAGGCATGCAATTGCCCTTATAGAGCTTCAGGCGCACTGTCCCGGTGACAGTCTTCTGAGTGCTGTCCACGAAAGCCGACAGCGCCTCTCTCAACGGAGTGTACCACTGGCCATAGTATACAAGCTCAGCGAACCTCTGTGCCACGATATCCTTGTAGTGCAGCGTGTCTCTGTCCAGACAGAGCAGTTCCAGTTCTCTGTGAGCGGCATAGAGTATGGTTCCGCCGGGTGTTTCATATACGCCCCTGGATTTCATGCCCACAAGGCGGTTTTCGACTATATCCACGATACCCACGCCGTTTGCTCCTCCGATCCTGTTGAGGGTCTCCAGCAGTTCTATCGGGGAGTACTCCTTACCGTTGACTTTTTTCGGGATGCCTTCTTCAAAATATATCTCAACATAAGTCGGTTCATCCGGTGCTTGTTCCGGTGTCACCATGAGCTTGAGCAGCTTTTCATATTGCGGCTCGTTCCAGGGATCCTCCAGATCGGAGCCCTCATGGCTGAGATGCCACAAATTCCTGTCCCTGCTGTAGTTGTCCTTTTTGGTGACAGGGATCGGTATATTCCTTGCCGCTGCATAATCGATGGCATCCTCCCTGGATTTGATATCCCAGATCCTCCAGGGAGCTATTATTTTCAAGTGCGGAGCCAGGGCTTTCACAGTCAGCTCGAACCTGACCTGGTCGTTGCCTTTGCCGGTGGCACCGTGACATATGGCAACGGCTCCCTCCTTCTCAGCTATCTCCACCATTCTCTTTGCTATGACGGGTCTTGCGAAGGATGTGCCCAGCAGGTATTTGCCCTCATAAACAGCATGTGCCTTGAGGGTGGGGTAAATGAAGTCAGTTATGAATTCCTCCCTCAGATCCTCTATATATATTTTGCTGGCGCCGGTTTTTATGGCTTTTTCCTTCAACGGCTCCAGTTCTTCGCCCTGACCCACATCAGCCGCCATAGCGATCACTTCGTAATCATAGTTTTCCTTAAGCCAGGGTATGATGATGGATGTGTCCAATCCTCCTGAATACGCCAGTACCACTTTTTCCTTCTGACTCATACCAATTCCTCCATATCTGTGCTAGAATATTAGATGTGTGTTGTATGCAATGATCGGCATATCCAAAGCATGGCCGGTTTTGCATATGTTATAGTAATATTTTAATCATCCTGCAAAGATTATACAATACAATGCATAATTATGCAATAGCAATAATAAATATTCATATCCAATACATCGGATATCAGAAGGCGGTCTTATGATAATAATGGGCATAGATCCCGGATTTGCAATCACGGGGTATGGTGTTGTAAAATACGAGGGGAACAAATTTTCGCCTGTCAAATATGGAACAGTCACGACAAAAGCTGAAGTACCCTTTGCGCAAAGACTTATGCAGCTTAACAGGGAGATCTGCGCATTGATAGAAATGTACAAACCGGATGCAGTGGCCGTGGAGGAGCTGTTTTTCAATAAGAACATAAAAACTGCTATCACTGCAGCTCACGGAAGAGGCATATCCCTTGCAGCCGCTGCCGGATGCGGTGTCGAAGTATTCGAATATACGCCGCTTCAGGTAAAACAGGCGGTGGTGGGCTACGGCAGGGCAGACAAGGTACAGGTCCAGCAGATGGTCAAAGCGATACTCAATCTTGACGAAATCCCAAGACCTGATGATGCGGCAGATGCTCTTGCCATAGCCATATGCCATGCCCACTCACACAGGCTGTCGCAGATGGATTACCGATAATGCCTTTTTTGCAGGCAGAATCTGATCCCGATTACAGGAGGTCATATGTACGCATACATAAAAGGTAAACTTGAAGCAAGAGGAAGCGATCACATAATCATAGAAGCAGGCGGAGTGGGATACAGGATATATACGACCCAGTCCACGCTTGACGAAGCAGGTCGCATTGAGCTGGGGCAGGAATTCAGGGCGTATACGCATCTGCATGTCAGAGAGGATGTGATGAACCTCTTTGGATTCGCCACCCATGAGGAACTGTCGGTATTCAAGCTGTTGCTCACGGTTACCGGGGTCGGGCCAAAGGTTGCTCTGTCACTGCTGTCTGCCGTATCCCCTTCGAAATTCAGCCTTGCTGTTATCACCGATGATATAAAGACCCTTACCAAAGCCCAGGGCATAGGCAAAAAGATGGCTCAGAGGATTATCCTGGAGCTCAGGGACAAGATCAGGAAGGAGCAGTTTGCTGTCAGGGCGGATGAAGGATCGGCTCTGCCGGAGGAGCCTCAGTCGGGATCAAGGCTGTCTGAAGCAGTCAGTGCTCTGATGGTGCTGGGTTATACACAAGCGGAGGCAAACAGGGCGGTGGCTTCTGTTTACTCAGATGAGGCGGAGCTTGAGGAGATCATCAGGAATGCTCTTAAGGGGCTTATCAGATAATCACCGGCTGTATAGGGCAGGAGACTGTATTTGCGGAGGAATACGATGGAAGAAGAAAGACTGATCGAGACAAAAATTGTGAGTGAAGATACAGATGAAACCAGTCTGAGACCCAGAAGGCTTGATGAATATATTGGTCAAAAAAAGGTCAAGGAAAACATGACAGTGTTCATAGAAGCAGCCAGAAGGCGCAAGGAGCCGCTGGATCATGTGCTGCTCTACGGACCACCCGGCCTGGGTAAGACCACGCTGGCCAACATCATAGCTTCAGAGCTCGGGGTCAATATCCGCGTGACATCGGGACCTGCCATAGAAAGGCCCGGTGATCTGGCTGCCATCCTGACCAACCTGAGCAACTTCGATGTACTGTTCATCGATGAGATACACCGTCTCAACAGAACAGTGGAAGAGATACTCTATCCCGCGATGGAGGATTTCGCACTGGACATCATCATCGGCAAAGGACCCAGTGCCCGTTCCATCAGGCTGGATCTGCCCAAATTCACACTGGTGGGTGCCACCACAAGGGCAGGGCTGCTGACATCGCCTTTGAGGGACAGGTTTGGCGTCATAAACCGCCTGGAAATGTACGATAATGACGAACTCACCCTCATCGTCAAGCGTTCTGCAGCTATATTGGGCATAGAGATCGATGACAGGGGAGCTGAGGAGATAGCAAAAAGATCGAGGGGGACGCCCAGGATAGCCAACAGGCTTCTCAAGAGGGTCCGTGACTTTGCGCAGGTCAAGGGTGACGGCATCATAGATGCCGGGACTGCTGCAATGGCACTCAATGCCCTCGAGGTAGATTCCATTGGTCTGGACAGTACTGACAGGAACATGCTCACAAGCATCATCGAGAAGTTCGGCGGAGGTCCGGTGGGTCTGGAAACGCTTGCAGCCTGTATAGGCGAGGAACCGGATACCATTGAGGATGTATATGAACCATATCTGCTGCAGCTCGGATTCATCAAAAAGACACCCAGGGGCAGGATGACTACAAAGCTTGCCTATGACCATCTCGGCATCAGGATGCAGGGTGGCTCCTGCGAACAGCAGGAGATGGATCTCGGCTGAAAGCGGCAATATTACAACTGTATTAAATTATGATTATAAATATGACCAAAATGAAAACCTTGCTGAATTTTGTGCTATCCTGAATATACAGTCAAATCCTTGTGGATAGCTATCTGCAGGTCACAAAAGAAAATTCGGCGAGGGGTCATCATGAAACGAATCATTTCTGTTTTTCTTATCATTTTTTTAGTAACAATGGCAGGAGTGTCTGCAGTATATGCGGAAAATGATGCCGTGAATACTTCGGCAGAAGGTAGAGGCCGGCTGGAGGCAATCACTTATTCAGCGGAGGATATCTATGAAGTGGTGAACATTTCGGCACCGAAGTTCGCCGACTATCATATAACGGAGTTGTCCGACCCGCTGAGGATCGTGATCGACATCATCGAACTGACTGTTCCGGAAAAACAGGGAATTATCCCGACCGACGGCAGTTTGGTGAACAGGATCAGGTATTCCCAGTTCACGGAGAGAATCACAAGAGTGGTCCTTGATGTCAATGAAGGCTATGACTATTCGATAGTGAGGACCGAAGCAGGGCTGACAGCATATGTATATGGAAGCGTGACATCTGATGAGCTCAGTGAAAGCAATGAGATACCACTGGGGCCGGAGTACCGGATAAGTGCGTCGGGAAGCGGGGCGGAAGAGACAGTCTCCATAGAGCTTGGAGGCTATGATGATTACAGCATAGCCAGGCTGACTGATCCTGAAAGACTCGTGGTCACCATACCGGAGGCATATGTTACTTCCAGCGAAAAAAGGTTCGACTATGAAGGAGAGCGGGTCAGTTCAGTGGAATATGCTGCGGCAGGAAGATCGGGGGCTGTTATTACCATCGGTCTGACGGCACAATTCCAGTACAGCGCAGAGATAGCGGATGGAAAGCTCGATATATCGTTTGATTTGCCTGCATATAAGAATATTACATACAGCAACAGCGGGGACAGGGTGTACTTCCTGATAAAAAAGGCGACCCTGACAAACGGTACCAAACACCTGAAGCCCCTTTATACGGATTCGTTTGATGAGTCCGGCAGAGTCTGCACTGTTACATTCCCGACCCAAAATGCGGACATAAACGAAGGTGTCCTGGACATAAACGATGAGTATCTGAAATCATTTGAAGTCAAAAGGAATGACGACGGTACCACATCCCTGATATTCACCGGCCGGTTGAAGAATTCATACCTGGTCTACACCAGAGATTCCGGTGATACGGCGATAACTGTCATCAGACCCGCCACCGGAAGGCAAAGGCCGGTGGTGATCGACCCGGGACATGGAGGTACAGCTCCGGGAGCCGTTTACGGCGATCTGTATGAGAAGGATCTGAACCTTGATATTGCAAGGCGTCTGGAGGCGCTTCTTAAAGAAAAAGGCATAAAGACATATATGATAAGAACGGATGATAGCAATGTGGACAACTATGAGCGGGCATATATAGCCAACATGCTCGGAGCTGAGCTGTATCTCAGCATACACAATAATGCGACTAATTCAAAGAGTGTGAAGGGCACCATGACTCTTTGCTATCCTTCGACCAAAAGTGGATTCACCGGCAGGGACTTTGCCCGGATAATCCAGAAAGAACTGGTTTCAACACTGAAGACGGTGGACTTGAATGTGCGATTAAGGTCAGACCTTATAGTGCTGAGGGAAACCACCATGCCTGCAGCCCTGGCTGAAATTGCATTTATGACCAATAAGTCGGACCGGGAGAATCTGCTCAGGGAAACATTCAGGCAATCGGCTGCCCAGGCTTTGTGTAATTCTGTCATAGAAGCACTGGATGTGATGAAGTGAAGCAGGAAGGGCATCTGTCATCGATGAAGCAGCCATGATGTTGCTGGCAACAGCCTCCCATTGTTGATTATGATTAAAAAAATCAGTAGAATTTATGGATTCTACTGATTTTTTTTGCATTCGCCGTGTGGTAACATTATCTATGATTTGCTGAGAAGCAGCTGGTATTTGACAACCACATAAAGGGCAATCATGTCCGGGAAATATTAGGAACACGGTTAGTTGTCCATAATCTCCATATAACCTATTTATGTGGAGGGACGCTATGAGAAGGTTTTTAATATTTTTCCTTGCTCTGCAGATAACAGTATTGATGTTGGCCGGATGCTCCATACCGTTTTTTGGCAAATCACCGGAGGCATCGGATAAAACCGGCGACATGGATCTGATCGGGCTGGATGGCGGACCTGAGGATCATGGAAACATGATACCGGATCCCGGGACATCGGACCCGGATGGGCAAAAGCCTGATACGGGCAGCCTATACTATGCAGAGGATGACATTTATGATGCAGATGCTGTCGGAAACAAATACGGTCCAGGCGGGACCCTGTCAGAGGATGATACTGGTGGTGTTGCCGATTCTGTTTTTACAGCGGCACCTGATGGTTACGGCAATGGTTATCCCGATGATGGATATTACAGCGGGGCGCCTGGTGAGACCGAAAGCCGGAGTACAGACTCTTATGACAATGAGGATCATGATACGGGCCCGTATGGTACCGGAGTTCTCTCGGCTCAGAAGACTTCGGGAGTAACCCGGTCAGAGCCCAGGAGACCTGTGACGGTATATTATCAGGATGCTGACGGCTGTATCATACCCATGACCAGATGGATCCAGTCACAACCGGGGATAGCCAGGGCTGCTGTAAGCCTTGCCATCGACAGTCCTTTGACACGGGAGGAGACGGCATATTACGGTGTATACCCTGTAATACCGGAGAACACAGAGATACTGGGCATCGATATCAGGAACGGGACAGCTGTTATCGACTTCAGCAGACATCTGCTCAATTATGGCACTGCCTGGTCCGAAAGGAACATCATAGCTGCCATAGTTTATACACTCACTGAATTTGAGACGGTTGATGATGTGAGGATACTGATAAACGGCTATTCGCCTGGTGTGCTCAAATATGGCACGGATTTGTCCGATGTGGTCGGAAGAGAAGACCTGATGATAAATGCAGGACCGTCGTTGTCAGCGTCGGGTAATGAAAAACTCGATGTGTATTTTATGAAGCAGGCCAATGAGCGCTTCTCTTATGCGGTGCCGGTCTCGCTTGCTGTTGACGGCGAAGCGGATATGATGCCGGACACATTTGTGAGGCTGCTGTTCGGGACAAAACCCGGAGGCGGCATATATACTGAAATACCCGACGGTGCAGATCTGAAGAGCAGCTATGTACACAACGGCACCGTTTATCTTGATTTCAGCAAAGAGTTTCTGGATTACGGCGGAGCATTGAGAGAAGAAGCTATTTTGAAGCAGATCACGTACACTTTGCGGCAGTGTGACGGAATCAGGAAAATAAACATCACAGTGGAAGGCCGCAGTACCGATCTGCCGGAGGGCACATATATTTCAGCGGGACTGGTGATCCCGGCGACTATAAATGATGTAATGGACAGGGGTTAAGGTATATGGGAGATAAAAGGCAGGTTCCGGCGAAGAGTAAAATCATAGCAGCAACCAGGAACAGGGGAAAGCTGGAGGAAATTGCACAGTTGCTTGCCGGGCTTCCCTATGAGGTCATTTCAATGACAGAAGCCGGCGTGACCGGCGATATAGCGGAAAATGGCGACACATTCGAAGAAAATGCACTGATCAAGGCAAGAGAGGTGCGGAGGATGACAGGCGAGGCTGTGATGGCAGACGATTCGGGTCTCGAGGTAGATCATCTTGGTGGGGCGCCGGGTATCCACTCTGCAAGATATGCCGGTGAAGAAGCCACAGATGAGGACAGGATCCGGAAATTGCTGACAGAACTCTCAGGTGTCCCTGCAGACAGGAGAACTGCCAGATTCATATGCGCTATAGCTCTTATCCTGCCTGACGGAAGGGAAATAGTGGTCAAAGGGACATGTGAAGGTTTCATCACAACCGAGCCGGCCGGAAAAGGCGGATTCGGCTATGATCCTGTCTTCTATGTACCCGAATTCGGAATGACATTTGCGCAGATGGATGAGGAACTGAAAAACAGTATAAGCCATCGGGGCAATGCACTGAGAAAGATATTGGACATACTGTCGGAAGAGGCGGAAAAACATTGACAGATACTTATGCCGGAAACATCAAAAGGCATCATCTTATGACACAGCAAGGCAGGCGGGGGTTTAATATAATGAAGATATTGGTAGTTAGTGATACGCACGGGGATACGAAGAAAGCGGAAGAGGTGATCAGGAAAAACAGGGGAGCAGCTATGGTGATCCATCTGGGAGACTATTTCAGAGATGCGGAAAAGCTGTCCGGCATGTTTCCTGAAGTTTCTTTTGAATATATAAGCGGCAACAGTGATTTTATGATGAATGGTGTGCCCGCGGAAAAACTGATCGAGGTCGGCGGAAAAAGGATTTTTATAACCCACGGGCACAGGTATTCCGTCAAGTGGGGCTATGAAAGGCTGTTCAGAAAGGTGGAAGAGCAGCAGGCCGACATTCTGCTCTTCGGCCATACACATATCCCCGAAATAATCGAAGAAAATGGATATATCATCCTGAATCCGGGAAGCACAAGCGAACCAAGGGGTGATTCCAACGAATCTTATGGTGTCATAGAGATTTCAGAGAGCAAAATCTCGGCGAGGATCTGCCGCATCTGAGACCTGTTAATGACAGCACATGCCGCCGCACTTGTGGAAGTTCGGGCATTCAGCGCCAGCCGGTTCCTTCGACTGTATGATATTGACATTCGTAAAGACTGCCTCAAGCTCATTACTGCCGCATTTTGGGCATTTGATGCGCTTATTCTCCCTGTCGCTCATGGATGCCATTATATTGAAAACTTCGCCGCAACTGCACTTCAAATCATAAAACGGCAAGATATCCACCTCCACTTCAAAAGTATTGCCATTCAACAGTTTACCATATTGCAGTGGTCGTGATAAGTATGTTTTTTCGGTGCCGGGAATAAATTATTGAATAAATCATCACCGGATTTATTCAAGCTGCGAAAGAAATGAACAGGATCCACAGTTTTGTGGAGTTTTTATCAAATCTCACAAAAGGCAAACATGATAGCAGCAATGAGGTTCTGATATTGTATTGAGAAAACATAAAATATGTGTTATGATTTTTTCGAGAATCCCTCTTGCAAGTATATTGTGCAATTATTTCCGGGGGATGTCCCTGGTCATGTAAGGGCATCCACAGCATAAGAACAGGGGAAAATCATGTTCAGAAAATTTCTGATATTCATTATTTGCATAGCTGTATTCACATGCCTGACAGGCTGTGGTACAGTTGGTTCACTTTTCGGCAGGAAGGATACTGTCAACAAGAACGGCGAAGTCAACAATACCGGTGATATGGCGGATATCATGGTTTCTGAGGATGACCCCGGAAATGACACAGGTCTGGTGATCCCTGAAAGTGAATATCCTCTGCTCCTGATGAGGATCCATGCTAATACAGGTATGGATGAAAGCTATGATGTGCTGGAGCTCACAGAGAATATGATAACTTACAGCTATTATGACTTCAGCGATCCTGAAAATCCAGTGCTGAAGCAAAAAACAGTTCCTTTTGAGGAGATGCTCGAACAGCAAAACGGCATAGATAAATATTATATCACCTTGTATTTGTACGATGGGACCAATGAGTATGAACTGGAATTGACTGCAGATCTTGAGGAAAAGATCAGGAAATATCCGGAATTCCGCGAGACTCTCGGGTCAGTGCTTGGCAAGCCTTTTAACAGCGCCCCGAGAGGCTTTGTCATATCCACTGAAGATATCAATGTCACTGCGCAGAGGAACACCGGCACTGCCCAAAAGGAAGAAGACAGCGATGAAGCCGCTGATGAAGGCGATGAAGAGAAGATCCGGCTGTCGGAACTTGACAACGGATATGAAATATCCGCTGTGTTCCATAATGGAACCGAGGGGCTGATGAAATACAGCATAGAATATCCGCAGATATCCGGATTGGATGATGAAGCCATCCAGAACAGGATCAACGATACCATAAGGGATGAGGTGCTGAAGGTACTCGCATATTGTGAAGCATCTCCATTGCCGGCGGATGGATCACAGCTCCCTGTCGGAGGATCAGATGCGCAGGCAGATGGGTCCCTGTCACCTGAAGAAGAGTCTGCCCCGGTGGAGGAAGGATCAGATCCGCTGAGAGAGGTACGCATAAACTACAAGATAGCCAGGAGAACCCCTGTCCTGTTGAGCATTCAATACTACGGGTCAAGCGGGACCGCTGATATGCCGGGTCTGTACGACCTGTATTTTACTACCAGCATCAATATCAGAACTGGCAACAGGGTCAGACTGAAGGATATCGTTGAAATCAGCGACAGCTTTGTCAACAGATTTCTGGACGGCACATTCAAGGTATTTGGCCAGTACCAGGCCGAATCTCTCGGGCAGCTTGACAGAGGGACACTAAAGGGGCTCTTTGAGGAGGCAGACCTTACTGACAACATGAGCCTGTCTGAAAAGCCGCGGGTATTCAGTAGTTTCATGATGGATTCTCTGGATATTACGATAGATTTGGGGAATGATGCCGGGATCGCTTTCTACGAAATCAGATACGCTGATATGGAGGAATACATGATCGTTGAGGATCATATCCGACAGGAACTCCTGAGTACCGGCATTGCCGTGGTGACAGTCCTGCAGAGGATCGATTTTGAAAATTTGGGTACGATGAAGCTGACAGCCGGGATATATGAAAACAACGGCATAATGAAGCTGAGATTACTGCTTGACGACTGGAGCCGCAGCATTTTGCATGTGCTTCCCGAGTTTACTGATATACCGTGGTATTTCGAGGGTCTGGCTGCACTGGATGTTGTTGATGCAGATGCGGATGGCCTTAGGGATATAGTTGTCATAGCGTATTACATCACAGGCACCGGAGCCAGCGGCGCGGTCCCGTTCCCGGTAGCCCATATATATTTTCAGAGTCAGCAGGGGTTCCTGCGTGATATTGAACTGGAACAAAGAATCAATGAGGAAGAATTCGCATCTGTGGAGGATGTGATAGGACTTATTGAGAAATATAAGGCCGGGTAGTGAAGTTTGTAAAAATACAACATTGACAAATACAGAACCCGACTGTATAATATGAAAGTCGGAAGTCAAGACGATACTTGCGGGTGTAGTTCAATGGTAGAACATCAGCCTTCCAAGCTGATTGCGTGGGTTCGATTCCCATCACCCGCTCCAATTGATTTTAGCGGCAGGACCGGTGTTGACCACAGGGCTGCCGGATATTATATAAAGGACTATGTGCCTGTAGCTCAGCTGGATAGAGCAACGGACTTCTAATCCGTAGGCCAGGGGTTCGAATCCCTTCAGGCACGCCAGGAAAACCCTGCAGGCTATACGCTGGCAGGGTTTAGTTATATTATCCCGGAAGGTCAGCTTAATCCAGTTATATTTGCTGCTATGACTCATATTAGCGTGAAGGGATGCTACAGGACACAATTCTTCCTTGTCGGCTTCCAGGCTCAAAATGCTGAAAATTCATGGCAGGTTTCATGCCAAAACCTAAGAACACTTCAAATAGGTTTCTTCTGCATATTTTCCCGAGAGGTCTGTGGGACATTTCCAATCAGACAGGGCTGTAACTGCCCCGTTCAGCGGCTTCAGCTGTTTACCTTCTGAATGGCGCGGATGCCTGCCTGCTGCCTGAATTAAAGCATATTGACTGGAGATAAAAAAGCTGATATGTTTATTACAGTACGATTTAATGGTTTACTGTATTAAAGCGCGAATATCAAGGGCGGGAGTTGATCCTGATGAATTCAAAGATCCGGGACAAGTGGACCGATGGTCTGTTCGAAGCTATTTTGCTGTTGGATGACCTTGAGGAATGCTATAATTTTTTCGAGGACATATGCACAGTCGCAGAAATAAAAGCCATGGCTCAGAGACTTGAGGTGGCGAAAATGCTCAAACAGGGTTATACTTATATAGATATAGCTAAAAAAACCGGAGCCAGCACGGCTACGATCAGCAGAGTCAACCGTTGCCTCATGTATGGTGCGGACGGTTACAGGGCCATACTTGAGAAGCTCGAAAAAAAGCAGGGGGAAAAACCCGGACACAAAAACGGTGGAAAGGAAGAACAGTTTTGATCAGAGGTCTGTTCATAGGCTTTCTGATATTATCGGCACTTACCCCGAAGAGTGCGGAAATACAGATCGTCAATAAAATCAGCAAAGAAGATACATTGCCGGATCAACAGCTATCCGGATCAGAATATCATGTACCGGTACAATTCGTTTCAGAGCATGGAGATTTACCTGTGTGGGCGGAGCCTGTCCTTATATGCGGTAGTCCGTCCCGATTCCTTTATGCCAGCCACTGCAGCCATGTGCCGATACGCTCAGGGGCACGATTCTGCGTGTCTGGCCTGTCACCTCCAATCAGAAGCTGATGATCCCATCAGCGTAACTATTTCCCATTGTTGAACACATTTATTCAATCCGGAGGTAACTATGATCAAGAGATTAATGGAAAAAATTATCGGGACATACAGTGAGAGGGAACTGAAGAGAATAATGCCAATAGTTGACAGGATAGAGGAGCTGGAGCCTGCGATGCAGGCCCTGTCAGATGCAGAACTGAGGGCAAAGACTGACGAATTCAAAAGACGGCTGAAAGATGGTGAGACCCTTGATGATATATTGCCTGAGGCCTTTGCGACAGTAAGGGAGGCTTCCGTAAGGGTGCTTGGCATGAGGCATTTCCGTGTGCAGCTCATAGGAGGCATCGTGCTGCATCAGGGAAGGATAGCGGAGATGAAGACCGGTGAGGGAAAAACACTGGTGGCAACGCTGCCCATGTATCTCAATGCCCTCGAGGGGAAGGGTGCTCATCTGGTTACGGTAAATGATTATCTGGCCAGGCGTGACAGCGAATGGATGGGCAAGATATACAACTTCCTCGGCCTCAGTGTCGGCCTGATCGTACACGGACTTGACAATGCACAGAGGAAAAAGGCTTATGCCTGTGACATCACATACGGGACCAACAATGAGTTCGGATTCGACTATCTGAGGGACAACATGGTCATCTATAAGGAAGACATGGTCCAGAGAGATCTGCATTATGCCATCGTCGACGAAGTGGACAGCATACTGATAGACGAAGCCAGGACGCCGCTCATCATTTCAGGAGCCGGCGATAAATCCACAGACCTTTACCTGAAAGCAAATACATTTGCATCCAGACTCAGGGCAAAGGTTTACGCCGAGACGGATGACAAACAGCAGGATGAAGATGTGGATGCTGATTACATTGTCGACGAGAAGGCACATACTGCCACACTTACAGAAAAGGGTGTGGCGAAAGCGGAGCAGTTCTTTGGCGTGGAAAACCTTGCTGATCCTGAAAATCTGACTCTTTCCCATCATATCAACCAGGCGATAAAGGCTCACGGCCTCATGAAGCGCGACAGGGAATATGTCGTGAAGGACGGTGAAGTCATCATTGTCGATGAATTCACCGGCAGGCTCATGTTTGGAAGAAGATACAGCGACGGTTTGCATCAGGCCATCGAGGCGAAGGAAAATGTAAAGGTGGAAAGGGAAAGCAAAACTCTGGCCACCATCACATTCCAGAACTATTTCAGGATGTACGGGAAGCTGGCAGGCATGACTGGTACCGCCCTCACGGAAGAGGAGGAGTTCCAGGCGATATACAAGCTGGATGTCGTAGAGATACCGACAAACAAGCCTATGATAAGGGTTGACCACCCCGACTGCGTATACAAGAATGAAGCCGGCAAGTTCAATGCAGTCATCGATGAAGTCACCGAACTGCACAGGCGGGGCCAGCCGGTCCTTATTGGAACAATTTCCATAGAAAAATCGGAACTGCTCAGCAATATGCTGAGAAGGCGGGGGGTGCCTCATCAGGTGCTCAACGCAAAGTTCCATGAGAAAGAGGCGGAAATCATAGCACAGGCCGGAAAACTGGGAGCGGTGACGATTGCCACCAACATGGCCGGTCGTGGAACGGACATTAAGCTGACTCCGGAAGTGAAAGCTGCAGGCGGATTGGCGATTGTAGGTACGGAAAGACACGAGAGCCGCCGTGTGGACAGGCAGTTGCGTGGTCGTGCCGGTCGTCAGGGAGACCCGGGATCTTCGGTGTTTTTCGTTTCGTTGGAAGATGACTTGATGCGTCTTTTCGGTTCGGAAAGGATTTCCGGAATGATGGACAAAATGGGATTCAAAGAGGGCGAAGTGATTGAGCATAAAATGATTTCAAACTCCATTGAGCGAGCACAGAAAAAAGTGGAAGAAAACAACTTCGGTATTCGTAAACGATTACTCGAATATGATGACGTGATGAACGCGCAGCGTGAAGTGATTTACACAAGACGGAAGCATGCTTTGATGGGTGAACGAATCGGGATGAATATTTCCAACATGATATATGATGGAGCTGAAAACATTGTAGAAGTTGCTAAAAACAGTGATGATTTTGAAGAGTTTGAAATGGATCTGATGAAAATCTACGCTATGGATTCGCCTGTTACCGCTGAAGAATTCAAAAAAACTCGTCCGGATGAATTAGCTGAATTAGTAGGTGAAGAAGCGCACGTAACTTTCAAACGGAAAACAGATAAAATGGCGTCCATTGCCTATCCGGTGATTAAAGAAATCTATGAAACCAAAGGGGATCAGTTTGAAAATATTTTGATTCCTATCACAGATGGTAAGCGAGTTTACAACATTACTACAAATCTGAAAAACGCCTATAACAATGAAGGGCGTGAAGTGATTCGGGACTTTGAGAAACAGACATTACTCTATGTAATTGATGATGAATGGAAAGAACACCTGCGTCAGTTGGATGACTTGCGCCAATCTGTTCAGGCTGCCAGCTACGAGCAAAAAGATCCGCTTTTGATTTATAAATTAGAGTCGTTCGGTCTTTTTAAAGAGATGATAAACTCGGCAAACCGAAAAGTGCTGTCCATTATCATGCGTGGTCAGATTCCTACGCGTGATCCTCGTGAAGTGCGTCAGGCAGAGCAACAAAGACGTTCAGACTATAGCAAGTACAGAACGCAAAAAGATGAAGTATCGAGTAACCGCGGAAACTATGACCCGACAAAACAAGACACACGTGAACTTCAAAAAACAGAACCAATCCGGGTAGAGAAAAAAGTGGGACGAAATGAACCCTGTCCTTGCGGAAGCGGTAAAAAATACAAGAATTGCCACGGAAGGTAAAGCTCCCAAAATAAAAAGGGGAATATTTAGCACGATTTCTCATACTATAAAAAAACATTTTTCAATTCTTTTAAAATACTTAATAACAGACCCTTCAACTCCCTCTTCAGGGATTAGGGACCGGTGATATTATGATTTTCAACTTTGTCATATGGGATGTAAATCCTGAAATGTTTTCTCTCGGACCGCTAACCGTACGTTGGTACGGAGCATTGTGGGCAATTGGAATATTGATGGCTCTCTGGATTGTCCGCAAGCTTTACAAACATGAGAAATTACCTGATGCATGGATTGACAAACAATTTGTCTATGTGGTTCTTGGGACAATTATCGGAGCTCGATTAGGGCATTGTTTTTTCTATGAATGGCATTTGCTTGACGAACCGATAAAAATATTGGGAATAACCTTCAAGTACGGCAATCCGTTTTTAGCCAAACCATGGGAACTGCTTTACATATGGCAAGGTGGTTTAGCGAGTCATGGCGGAGCTTTGGGAATCATGGTAGCCATGTACTACTACGACAAAAAAGTTACGCATAAAGGATTTATTTGGGGATTCGACCGGTTGGTTATCGGTGTTGCAATAACCGGCGCTTGTATCCGACTTGGAAACTTAATGAACTCCGAAATTTACGGAAGCGTAAGCCAAATGCCCTGGGGATTCATCTTTGTACGTGACCCGCAAGGCGACGGACTGCCCCACCACCCGACTCAGATTTATGAAATGCTTTATTGCTTGGTCACTTTTGCCGTTACGTGGTGGATGTATTGGAAAAAACAAGCGTACAGGCGAACAGGTTTGATATTCGGAGTGTTTTTGATTGGAATTTTCGGTACGCGATTTTTACTCGAATTCATTAAACTCAATCAAGAAGAATTTGAAAGCGGACTTTGGCTGAATATGGGACAATATTTAAGTATTCCCTTTATTGTTTGGGGTATTTATCTGATAATCAAGAGTAAAAATAGAATTCAACCCATCGAAGAACCCAAACCGGTCGCTGAAAAAGTGAGACAACCAAAGATGAGGAAAGGACAAAAACCGGATAATCGTAATAAAAAATAAGATTTTTAATTTTCTGATATTCGTCCTTTTTAATGCACAAGTATTTCTTTTTATAAAATTAAGATGAAGTCAACAAGTTTAGACTCATATGTCGTTGGATAGAAACTACTTCGTGCTTTAGACTTACAACTTCCAACCTTTAAAAAACATGTCAGACAGAACGTTAATAAAATACGAAAATGTAGAAATATGTCAGCAAGACCATATCGTGCTGAAAGATGTAAATATTGAGATCAAAAGCGGAGAATTTATTTTCCTTCTTGGAAAAGTAGGCAGTGGAAAAAGTACGTTTCTAAAATCACTTTATGCTGAAGTTCCATTGTATGATGGTTCTGCAGAGGTACTTGACTACAATCTTATTAAAATCAAAAGGAAAGAAATTCCAAATCTGCGAAGAAAAATCGGGATTGTGTTTCAGGACTTCCAACTTCTGATAGACAGAACGGTAAATGCGAACCTTGAATTTGTGCTGAAAGCTACCGGCTGGAAAGATAAAAAAGCAATTGCAGACCAGATTCACCATGTACTGAAACAGGTCGGGATGCAGACTAAGGGCTATAAAATGCCGCATCAGCTGTCAGGCGGAGAGCAACAACGCATAGTTATAGCACGAGCTTTACTCAATTCACCTGAAATTATTCTTGCAGACGAACCCACCGGAAACCTTGACCCGAATACCGGTGAAGATATCACCGATTTGCTCTATTCCATCCGAAAATCGGGAACAACCGTAATTATGTCAACACACAATCTGAATTGGGTGGATATGTATGAAGCTAAAGTATTGGTTTGCGAAGATGGACTGTTGTTGGATAAAACCGACCAAAAACATACCGCTGATTAGGGATACGGGATTCTCAAAAAGAAATCGTAAAAGTCGAATTCATGATGATTTCGGCTTTTTCCTGACTTCGACACTGGGACACCCTAAAAATTTTTCCAAAAATAATCATCAAAAAGTTTCTCTATCAATCTGTGATTTGGTGTCAACAGCATTGTCTTGGTGATACTCCTTCCGCTCATCGGTAGATTTATTTCCCGACTTGTCCACTTGCTGAAACAATAGAATAATTATATCTGATAATCAATGAATTATCTCGAAAAAATAACGAAATTGTCGCACTAATGCATATAATCAAGAAAATATCCATTTTCAAAAACTAATGTTCCTACAATTCAATATTTGAAATTTTTACATGATTTTTTTTGAATAATAGATTCTGAATCGTTTAACTTTCTAAAAGATTCATTCGTTCAAATTTGATATTTATTATGTCGCACTAATTTGGACAAGTCGGGTCCTTCCGCTCATCGGTAGATTTATTTTGATGGTTGTAATCGTTTTAGCAATGTTCAATACTTTGTCAACACTCATGTTGATATTGTTTGTTTTCAGTATTCTTTCCAATTCTTTGTAAACTTTATAAGCCACAAAACAGATGCAAACATGTGCCTCGATGCGTTTTGGGGTGAAGTGAAACATCGGACGCATTTCCAACGTTCCTTTAGTTACCCGATAAGCTCGTTCAATTACCCAGAGTTCGTTATATTGTTCGCAAACAGTGCTTGCGGGCAAATCTGTGTTGGTTATATAGCCCTTCAGTCCGTCCCATTTTTCATCTTCATTTATTTTCTCTTGGTTGATTCTGACTTTTACGTTATCTGTCAATTCCAAGAATTTGTTGTAACCCCTCTTATTTATGTTTTCTTTTGTGATTGTCCCACTTTTATAGGCTGTTTGCAGACGCTTCACACCCTTTTCACGATTGTAACGGTCTTTTTTAGCTCTAACAGTGGAATAACCAACGATAAGTCGTGTTTTTTCTTTTAATTTTTCATGAAACAAACCGTCCTTCTTTTCCAGTGATAGAATCCATTGTTTGATTTCTTCGGTTTCATTTTTTATTCTTGCTCCGATAATGTATTTATAACCGGCTGTTTCTAACAGGGCGATATTCTTTTTATTCATCAAGCCGGAATCGGCAACTACAACAAAATCTTCTAATTTATACCTCGCAACAAAGTCTTCCACTATTGGAATCATGGTGTAGCCTTCGTATTGTGCCCCGTTGAACAAGGAATATGCCAACGGATATCCCCCCTTGCTTACTAAAAGCCCAAGTACTACTTGCGGTTGGTTGTGTTTTCCGTCTTTGGAAAAACCCGTTTGCCGTAATTCGTCAGGATATTCCGTTTCAAAATAGAGTGTGGTTACGTCATAAAAAACCAGTCCGATTTTTCCACCTAATATCCGCCGGGTATGTTCTACGCTAATTTGCTGGACTTTTTCTTGATGGTTTTTGTGCAATTTGTCTAAATAACGGTATATTTGATGCAGTTCCACATCCTCGTCAAAATAGGATTTCAAGTAATCGACCGTACCTGCTTTGCTCGACGGCTGGCTTATGCGGGCAGTTACCAAGTGTTTGAAAATAGGGTCATCAATGGCATCAAATCCTATTTTTTGAAATACGCGTTCTAAAATCAGTTGTGTACCGTTTAGCAATATGTTTTCAATATTGGATAGCAGATAATCTACAACCTGTCTTTCTTCCTGTTCTTTTTGTTGTTCTTCGAACATGTCACGAACTCCGGTTTGATTGGCAATCCATTTTTTCCCTTCAAGATAGAGTTCTTCTATTTGTTGTTCTTCTGAACTACTGCCGATGGTTTTCAAAACACGATATTCGCCGGTGCTTTTATCAATTATTTGAACACTGACAACTCCGCTGGGATTCTTTTTCTTGCGTATAAACATGACGCAAAAATAGTTTATTTTTCTCTGGGACACCCAAATCGGTGTTCAAAATTTCATAACAACCTGATAATCTACACTATAGAAAAGTGAGTGTTTTAAAGTGTCGAAGTCATAAGAAAAGTAATTTTATGCAGCTATTGGATTTAATGAATATTGCCGCTGTTCTAAATTCTCGACAAAATTACGAATTATTACGGACATTTTCTTTGAAAATTACTTAAAAGAACGAAACAATCATGTGTAGGTAGTAATATGACGGTTTCAATTAAAAAATGGACATTCTAATCGGAATGTCCATTTTTTAATATTGAATGTGCTGCAGCAGCTCTAAAAGAAAATCTTAAAGCGCTTGTGGTTTATTATAATTCCTTAATCTTTATATTTTGGAACCAAACTTCATCGCCGTGATCTTGCAAAAGGATTAATCCTTCTTCGGCATTTCCAAAATTCGGCCAATCTTTGTATTTACTGAAATCAACCAATGCTTCCCACATCTGGTTATTACGCTGATATTCAATGATTTTAATTCCATTCAACCAATGCTCAACATGATTTCCTTTCACTACCACCATAGCAGTGTTAAAGAATCCTCTTCTGAATGGTTTATCTTTTGGAGCAGGAATCAAATCATAGAGGGAACCAAGTGTACGGTTACCGTTAACGCCTAATTTCGCATCGGGATGTCTGTTGTCATCAAGGATTTGAAATTCGCAACCAATTGCCGAACCTGCACCTTTATTTAACTCAGTATCAACAAAATATTTAATTCCACTGTTTGCTCCTTCTGTGATTTTGAAATCTACTTTCAACATAAAATTTTTGTAAGGACGAGTTGTCACAATATCACCTCCGTTAGTCGATTCACCGCCATCACTTTTGTGAACTTTCAAAATTCCGTCTTTGATAGACCAACCTTTGGTGGGAAAACCATCTAATTTCGCTCCACGCCATCCGTTAGTTGTTTTTCCGTCCCAAAGTAGCTTCCAGCCTTCTTTTGCTTCACGTTCGGAAATCGTATTTGCAATTGTATTCATTTGTTTAATGTTTAAATTTTCGGAAGTTTTAAATTGGTTCAGGTTTTCAGTTAAGATTCGGATATTTCTCCAAGAAACCGTTTTTCCTTCCAATTCTTTATTACCAATTGAATGCACTTGCAGTCCTATAAATCCGGATTTTGTCATATCATCCAGTAATTCTGAACATTGAATTCCATTCACCCAGGTACGGATTGAGCTGCCTATCGCCTCAATACGAGCTGTGTTCCAAACATTATTTTTGAATGCTTTCTGCCCTGCCGGATTGTAAGTCATTGGGTAGAGCCAGCCTCTACGAGCTTCATCGTAAATTCCTCCTGTCCAAGCTCTTGATGAAGGATCAATTTCAAACTGATAACCATGTACAGTCCCATTCTTAAATTCTTTCAGGCTGTTGCTCCTGAATTGAACGCCGGAATTCAAACCATCGTCAACCTTGAATTCAAACTCTAAAATAAAATCTCCATACATCTTGTCCGTCCGCAAAAACGTATTCGGAGTATTCATTTTTGAAATACCCATTATGGTGTTGTCAACAATTTTATAGTCTGCCGAACCATTGATTTTAGTCCATCCTTTCAGGTTTTTACCATTGAATAACGTTTGCCATTTCGGTTGCTGCGAATAAGCACCTATTGAAATAGCTGCAAGCATAATAATTAAAATATTTTTTCTCATTTTACGATATTATTTTAAAGTTTATAAAATTCTAACCATTCTTTCCGTGGCGGTACGCCGGCTAAAAGAGCATTAGCGAATGGATTGTTTGTGATTTGTTTTGTTTTTCTGTCAAAAATTAATTTCGTGTTTGTTTGTTGAGCAATCACACCTAAACAGAATACCTGACTTAGCGGTCCGCTAATCTGGAACGGTGAGCGGGTTCTTTCTTTGCCCAGACATGCTAAAAGGAAATTGGCTAAATGATTTGAAGTGCTTTTCGGAACTTCAGGAAGTTTTCTCTCCATCTCTTTTGCTTTCTCTTCAGGAATTATACTCAATGTGCTACCGTGAGAGCCACCTTTGAAAGTCAGATTCTTACTGTAAATCTCTTTCCCCGGATTCAATTTTGCCGGCTGTATAGCTCCACCGGCAACTGATGGTATATTCGGATCAAGCTCAACCGCGCCATATCCGGCCGGAACTTCCGGTATATTATCCAGTCCATCGTACCATGTGATGGTTAAAGGTGGCATTTTTTTTCTTTTTGGAAACTTAAACTCAATGGTGCTGGACATAGGGAAAAAGTATTGATTATATCCCGATAATCTCAACGGATTTACCTCTTCCGGTAAGCCTAAATCAAGAAATTCGTGTACTGTGTCGATAATGTGAGCACCCCAGTCACCAAGTGCACCCATTCCGAAATCGTACCAGCAACGCCATTGACCCATATGAAAATCTTTGTTGTAGTCATGATAAGGCATAGCCGAAAGCCAGGTATCCCAGTCTAATGTATCAGGCACAGGTTCTTTATCAGGAAATTTGGTGATATTAGGATCCCAACCATGCCAGCGACGCGGATTATTCATGTGTGCAGTAACTTTTGTCACATCTTTGATAATTCCCGCATCTTTCCAGGCTTTGAATTGGAAATAATTTGCTTCGGAATGACCTTGATTCCCCATCTGTGTAACAACGTGGGGATACTTATTGGCCGCTTGAATCAGCAATTCGGATTCGTAAAAAGTCCGTGTAAGTGGCTTTTCCACGTAAACATGTTTTCCGGATTTAATGGCATGCATACAAATCGGGAAATGCGAATGATCCGGCGTAGAAACTACTACGGCATCAAAATCCTTACCTGCTTTATCAAACATTACGCGGAAATCTTTGAAAGTTTTAGCTTTTGGATGTGCTGCAACAGCCTGAGATGTATGAGGAGCGCCTAAGTCCACATCGCAAAGCGCTACAACATTAGCTAATCCCGTTTTTTCAAATTCTTTTAAAACTTCGAGTCCTCTGTTGCCGATTCCAACGAAAGCAATGTTTACTTTATTGTTAGACCCGACTATTCGGTTGTAACTTTGTGCGGTTTGGGTTACTGTAGCACCGGCCTTTGAGGCAATTCCACTGAAAGCTAATCCGGCAGAAGCTAAAGCCGCGCTCTTTAGAAATTCTCTTCTTGTTGTCATGTTGTGTTAGATTTTATCAGAAATTTAATTTTTCCTACAAAAATAGTGAATAAAAACGTTACTTCAAGGTTGGAAAATACTTTTAATTATCAAAAAAGATAAAAAAAATTAATTTTAATAACATTAGGTTTAATTTTACAACTTTAATTTTATCAATAAATATGTCTATTAAGCCGAAAAATGCTCATTTGGACTGCTCTTCCTTTTATTGATTGGACAAATTCAGCTGATTCTAAATGCGATTTGAGAAATAAAAAAAGCGTGTTTAAAAAACAAAAAAAGAGACATCAACTTATCGTCAATATCTCTTTTTCGAGAGCGGAAGACGGGGCTCAAACCCGCGACCCTCAGCTTGGAAGGCTAATGCTCTATCAACTGAGCTACTTCCGCAATTTTTTTGTGGGCAGTGATGGATTCGAACCACCGAAGTCGAAAGACAGCTGAGTTACAGTCAGCCCCAGTTGGCCACTTTGGTAACTGCCCGGTTTTTGGCAATGTGTGAGTTAAGATTTGATATTGATAGTCGTTACTATTTTATCTTTTCTCATTTGCGGGTACAAAGATAGATAAAAGTTTTTATTTACCAAACAATATTTGCCATTTTTATTGCAGTAATTGCAGCTTCATCTCCTTTATTACCGTGAACACCTCCGGATCTGTCTTTTGCTTGCTGTAAGGTGTTGGTAGTCAACACTCCAAAAATGACAGGACATCCGCCCGGATTTAAATTTAATTCTGTAATACCTTGCGTAACCCCTTCACAAACATACGTAAAGTGTGGTGTATCTCCCTGCACTACGCATCCGATAACAATGATCGCATCATATTTATTTACTTTTTTCCCGGAAATTGTTTTTGTCTCTGAAGATAACTTTGAAGCCGCAAAGGTTAGTTCAAACGTACCCGGAACATGTACAACCTTTATTTTATGCTTGTCTGCACCATTCTGTATCAATGTTTTGTAAGCACCATTCAGCATGGACATCGTAATGCCCGGATTCCACTCTGCAACAACGATAGCATACGACTGATTAGCCACTAACTCTTTGTCAGGCATTAATTCTGAGTCATATTCTGAAAGATTTTGATATTCTGTAGCCATTATTCTATTGGGTCATTTATAGTATTGCTATATTTATTCTGCAATAACAAAAAACTGCTTTCATTGTTCTATGAGAGCAGCTTTGGATTACGTTGGTATGCTTTTTTGTATAGAAAAGAATGCGAATAAAATCAAAATTACAATAAACTAATTTCAAACAACTTTCACATTCCTTTCATGTGTACGATAACTATCAACAGGCACTATACAATTACTTCTTAACACGAGCAATGTATTTATCTATATCGTATGCTTCGCTACTTGTTGGGTAATTTTCTTTAATCTGCGTGTACATTTTTTCTGCTTCGGCATTATTCCCATTGGTTTCATAGAGAATACCCGCTTTTTTCAGATAGATCGGTGCAAGTTCATTTTTTTCCGAAATCGCTTTTTTATAGAAACTTTGCGCTTTGTCGGCTTCACCAAGTTCGGCATATGAGTCGCCTGTCAATCCTACTACAGAAGTTTTGAAAAAATTATCTTTTCCATCGTATTGTGTCAGATATTTTATTGCTTCTTGGTATTTTCCAAGTTTATAATAACAAATTCCGGTATAAGCTGCAGCTAAATTTCCACTTTTGGTCATTCCATATTCGGATGCGATTTCTCTAAAGCCCATCACCCCTACTCCATCACCTTCCAATGCCAATCTGAAAGAGTCAACTGCAAAAAAATCTTGCGCTTTGAACATTGCATTATCTGCAGCTATTTCTCTTGGTTTTTGGTAAAAGTTACGAAATGCCATGATAGCAAGCACAATCAAAACGAGAACTCCTACTCCAATTAAAATTTTCTTCTGATTTTTTTCGATAAACGCTTCTGAAGAACTGATAATATTACCT
>LSQX01231595.1_pt1 | contig 48914 bp, 47 predicted proteins | sample 654561 | NCBI WGS metagenome assembly LSQX01 (sample SAMN04489861, study PRJNA283612) | anaerobic digester metagenome | isolation source: 4 biogas reactors fed with cattle manure at either 37C or 55C with and... | place: Denmark: Kongens Lyngby | collected 2014
CCTCCGGCATGCAATTATAACTGCTGCCGATTACACCGTCTGCCCCCATAAGCATTCCCGAAAGAGCCATCTCGTCCGTCCCGGAATATATGGCAAATCCGGGCCTTAATCTTTCTCTTATTCTCTGCATTTCATAATGGTTTGTAGATGTAAACTTTATCCCCTTTACATTTTCTATTTTCTCAAGCCTGGTAATTGCGTCAACGCCCATATCAACTCCGGTTGTGGCAGCAATGTTGTATATAATCAAAGGAAGGGGCACGGCATCAGATATGTCCTTATAATATTTGTAAATCTCATCCAATCCAAATCTATAGTAGAAGGGTGGTACCGATGATATCGCCGATGCACCACATTCATGGGCATGCCTCGCAAGTTCGATAGTTATTTTAGTTGATATGGCCCCAACGTGTACTATTACAGGAAGCCTGCCTTTTACCTGGTCTGTAACTATCTCGACTACCCTTTGTCTTTCCCAGGTATCCATCAAAAACCCTTCCCCTGTACTTCCCGTAAGATAGAATCCGTCCACACCGGCGTCTATGAGGTAATCTACAAGGTGCCTGGCTTTTTCTTCACTTAATGATTCATCCTCATTAAATGGCGTCACCAATGCGGGTATCACTCCCTTTATCTCATTTAGATTCCACCGTTTCACCTTATCCCCACCTTTTTAGTTTTATTACCCTTGGATACCCCCTGCAAATTGTCAACCGATATGAGTGTTTGATGTTATACGGACATTTTTTTAAGAAAAGAGCTAAAATAAGCTTTCATAGGCCAACCTCTTGCTACCGTCTTCCAGGAAGACTATCCCGCAATATTCAAATCCGCTTTTTGCTAAGGACCTTTGCATGGGAATATTGCCTTCATGGGTATCAATCCTTATCCCATAGATGCCGCTATTCAGGCATATTCTCTTAGCTTCATTGTATACTACGGATGCAAATCCAAACCCCTTATGGTCAGAATGAATAGCTATTCTATGTAATGTTGCATAGTCCTTGTTACTCAACCATTGTCCGTCATAAATAGTTTCATAAGCATTTTCATTGCCAAATATAATGGCTACGGTGCCGATAATTGTATTATCCTTTAAGAGGACATAGGAATTCCCGTTACTGATATCGTCTTCTAAAATTTGCCTGTTAGGATAGCCATTTTGCCATTGATCAATACCCAGCTCACTGATTGAAACCTTTGCCCCCTCTATGATCTTCAAGATTTCTTGTATATCCCTACAGGATGCTTTTCTAAATATCATACCGTAACTCCTTGTTCCCTTACGATGGCTTCTCCGCCTTTTAGCCGGTACTGATGTCACTATAAGAATTCCCAGAATACTCCATAAGCGAAAGACCTTTTAATGTATTTAATACTGTGGTAGAATCATCATATCAACCTTTCCCCATTGATTATGGTAGGTGATTGCTCTTCCCCGGTTAATATGTGAAGTCCCCAAAAAAATAGTTCGATGGTCATGCTGTTTTCTGAAAATCTAAGTTTTTTGAAACCCCAACTGACCAGTTACTATTATGATAATATCTTACAGAAAAAAGCAATATATATCAACAAAATATTTGTATCATGATATTCATTTCTATTAATACGAATCATTATAAAATATGACGGTTAAACGGTGGCCTTACCCACTGCTTAACACAATACTAATTGTACAAGGAGGATCTAGAAGTATGAAACCGGTAAAAGTTGCAATGATTGGTGTGGGCGATATCAGTGGTATATACCTTCAGAATATCGCAAATGTTTTTCGGGAAGTCGAGCTCTATGGTGTCTGCGACCTGATTCCGGAACGTGCCCAAAGGGGAGTGTCCTACATAAAGAACCAACAGGATAAAGGTGTAAAGATCAATACGCCAAAAATTTACGCCGATATGTATGAAGCCTTTAATGATCCCGAAGTGGAGGTTGTTCTCAATCTTACACGTCCTTATGAGCATTATGAAGTTACAAAACAGGCTCTCTTGCACGGTAAACATGTTTATTCTGAAAAACCCCTTGGCATTGATATGGAGGAAGGAAAAGAGCTGGTGGAGCTTGCCGAAAAAAATGGGCTTTGCCTGGGTGGAGCACCTGATACCTTCATGGGCGCAGGGATTCAGACAGCCCGCAAGCTCATAGACGATGGTATAATTGGTGAAGTTATTGGCGCTAATTGTGCTATGGTTTGCCATGGTCACGAAACTTGGCATCATGATCCAGAGTTTTACTATAAGCGCGGCGGCGGACCGATGATGGATATGGGCCCATATTATGTTACAGCTCTCTTGCAGCTCATAGGTGAAGCCAAAGGCATCATGGGAATGACAAAGAAGTCCTTTGACAAACGCGTTATCACATCAAGTCCCCGCTATGGAGAAGTCATCGATGTGGATGTGGATACCCATTTAACTGGGAATATACTATTCTCTAACGGTGCCATAGCACAGATCTTCACCACCTTTGATGTTCACTATAGTAGTAACGCACAAGCGCGCTTTGAAGTATACGGAACAGCCGGTACCCTTATCGTCCCTGATCCCAATACCTTTGGGGGTCCTGTCCTACTGATGCGTCCGGAAGATCAAAAGGCGGCACCGACGACGGATCCAGCCCTGGAGGCAAAGGGTATCCCGAATTTTTATAAGGGTTACAAGGAGATCCCCTTGATGTTTGATTACAGTGATAATTCCCGTGGGCTAGGGCTTGCCGATATGTGTAAGGCAATCCGAACCGGACGTGAATACCGCGCAAACTATCAGCAACAATACCATGTATTGGAGATACTCACCAGTTTCACTAAGTCCAGTAAAGAGGGCAAATACATCCCCTTACAGACAAGGTACGATCGGACTGCTCCCATGGTAAACGGCCTAATCCATGGAATTTTAGATGATTAAGTAATTCATATGGTTGGGATACGCAAATCAACCTGTCCTATAGCAGGTTGATTTGCGTAGTACTATCAGTCTTCCTATGATGTACCAGAAATTCGGTACCTTTGGATAAGCTCGTCGAATGTATGACTATAAAACTCGTCCTCTAAGATCCCGCCGCAATTCATAATAATACGCGCAGAGGCCAGGTTATCTTTATTGCACACTAATATGATATCGGTTAAACCGATTGGTTTTAAAAAGGCCATTGCTTCTCTAAGCATCCTTGTCCCATATCCTTTTCTACGTTCAGTCGGCCTGATGCTGTACCCTATATGCCCGCCTTCCTTTTTCAGAAAATCGTTCAGAGCCAACCGGATATTAATCATACCTATAATTCTGGCCCCATCATCATGTACATAGAAATAGGTATATGCCGGAACCCTGTCTTTGGGGACATTGGCAATATCCCTATCTGCGTTCACCTTCAACAACCAGTCCCCATATGTTGCTTCTTCCAGATACCTGTCAAGGCCTCCTGTTCCGTTTATAGGGGATGAATACTCATGAAATTCCCGTATATAATCCTTTGCCTTGTCTTCGTATTCCTTACTAGGAAATACAAATTTCATATTGGTCACCACCCAATAGCTTGAATAAACACTATTGCCAACAATTGATTATAAGTAAGCAATTGTGTTGTTGCTTATTATAACTTTCCCATACCCCTTAAGTAAAGAATATTCAATATGGCAAGATTGCCTTTCCACCAGTTCTTGCTGATAGCCCATTCATCAGGATAGTTATTCCAGCTCCAGGGAATCGACCACGAGCCGTCCTCAAGCTGGGATTTTATTATAAATTCGCATTCATAATCAGCCATTTCCTTGTTGTCGGCATAGAAAATGCTGCTGTTATTTACAAAAAATTGCGACGGCTTACAGACATAGCTTGTTTCCCATTCACCGATGTTGCTTGATATGCAATGCCGAACTTGCTTCCGCAGACGCTCTTTCAGTGCAGCAAGATCAATAAGATCCGTTACTCCCGCCTCTGTACAATATTGCCAAAGCCTTAGATAACAACTTGCAGCGTGCATATCGCTGGGTAAATCTTGCCCGAAGTAAGCATCGTATGCCTCCTCGGCAATTCGGCGGCCTAGCCGATACAGATCGCTATCCCTGTTGGCAAAGCGAACAATGAATCCTGCCAAACATGCCGTAGGATTATAATCATTATGCGAAGAGACACCGCTCTCGTCATGCCACCACAAAGCGTGAGGATAGTCGTTATTGCTACGGATAGTATTGTACCAAACCTTGCCATCAAAATTCCGGCCCTCGGCTAAATAACGCAATATACCTTGGATAATCGGGTGGGAGTTGTCAGTGAAGTCAATTTCCCGCAATATCTCCGTTGCCGCCCAGGTCTGGATCGGAGCTGAATTCGGATTCCATGAATCCGGCTCAAGGGCATGTCCAAACCCGCCGTCCTCATTTTGATAAACGGCGAGGGCGGTCAACACAGCCCCTTTACTGCCATTCTCAAAATGGTATTGCCACCTGGCAATATCCAAAGGACGAGCGTTACGATAGACAAATGTACGAGCTTTTTTAAATACAGTCATACTTACACCTCCTGTGAATAAATTAATTGATCAAGGAATACTATCTACCTATAGCAATATACTCTTATCCCGCTCGTCTCCGTACCTAAGTATCAAATCCCTGCAGTCCTGCTCCTTAACCCCTACAAGGTAGTTAAATATCCTATCCCTCAACCATGGATGACTGGAAATAAAGTCCCTAGTCTGCATATACCTATCCTCAAAGCCGATCACGATATTTCTAATGTCCGCCATCGCTATGGTACTGATACACATTATGCAAGGTTCCAAAGTAGTATAAATTATACACTCCGGTCCATATTTTCTGAGGTATTGCGCGTTCTCCAAGACCAAATAATTCTCCGCATGATGGACTTTGCTGTTTCTTGTATTCCAGGTATTGGACATTTTCCCGATAACCTTATGATTATGTACCAATACGGCACCAATCGGCTTATCACCACGTTGTCCTGCTAACTTTGCTTCCTCGATGGCTACTTCCATATACCTTCCATGGTCATAGTTACTGATATCCCTTAAGCCAATCCGCATATTCTATTCTCCCTTCATTTTAGTATTGCTCATAATATGTCATAGATTTGCAAAATACAGAGCTCTGGTTATTACACTTGTCCAATAGGTAAGACAAGTTAGCTTACCCGTAAAAACTATCCAACCCAATAACCTACCACACTTTTTAATCTATGGGATTAGTGCTGCCTATTATGTAAGCATTGACCGTAATTCTATTTGTGAAGTCGAGTATAAATATGTATAATTAGAGGTATCAAGCTTGGTATTTTTTTTCTTGGTATCAATAGTTATTCTACGCTTATTGCCAATATCCTTTAAATTTGTTAATTTTTCTATGCATACTACTTATGAAAGGAAGAGAACCAATATGATTCACAAATCCATATCCATATGGGATCAAACAGGTTATACCTATGATAGTAGAGATGGTTTTACGCCAACCCTTGACACCTACATCTTAAATGGAAATTTAAAGAGACCCGCCGTTCTTATATGCCCGGGTGGAGGCTACTCTTTTACATCTCCCCGGGAAGCAGAACCCATAGCCATGCAGTTTAATTCCGCAGGTTTCCATGCTTTCGTCCTATACTATAGTGTAGCGCCCAAAAGGCATCCCCAACCTCTGATGGATTTATCTCGTGCCATGTGTATCCTGCGTCATCATGGAGATGAGTGGAATCTGGATACCGACAGGATTGCAGTGTGTGGCTTTTCAGCAGGCGGTCATTTAGCGGCAAGTCTGGGTGTCCACTGGAATAAGTCCTTTTTAAGTGAAATACCAGGTATTGACTTGGGTAGTAATCGTCCCAATGCCCTAATACTCTGCTACCCCGTAATAACTTCCGGGAAGCACGCCCATGTGGGTTCCATGGAAAACCTACTTGGTGATAGGGTGTCCGATCCAGACCTTTTAAAGGAGATGTCGTTGGAACTTCATATTCATGAGGGAACACCCCCTACCTTCCTATGGCACACCTTTGATGATGCTGCTGTGCCATTGGAAAACACCTTGTTTTTTGCCCAGGCTCTCCGCAGGAAAAACATTCCATTTGAATTACATGTATACCCCCATGGACCACACGGTCTTTCCTTAGCAAATGCAGAAACCGATGATAGTGGTATTGGGACATTTCCACATGTGGCTACATGGATGGACCTGTGTATTGAATGGCTAGAGGAACTACGATTTGCATAGGATAAAAGTATTGGTAGACGCAGACGCCTGTCCCGTTAAGGATATTATAGTAAGGGCAGCTAAAGAGTTGGGGCTTGAGGTGGTAATGTTTGCAGACACAAGTCACATACTGGATGATGGCTATTCAAGGGTGGTTACAGTATCCCAAGGCAGGGATGCAGTGGATATAGCCCTTATAAATCAAACTCGACAGGGTGATATAGTAGTTACTCAGGATTATGGCGTAGCTTCTATGGCCTTGGGCAAACAGGCATATGCCATCAACCACAACGGCCTGATATATGATACAAGCAATATAGACAGATTACTGATGGAAAGGTTTTTATCCCAGAAGATCAGGAGGGCCGGAGGCAGAACCCCCAATCATAAGAAGCGTAGTAACAGGGATAACCTCAAGTTCGAAAGAGCTTTTAGAAAGCTGTGTATTGATGTGCTGGAATCTGCACTCCAAATGAATAAGGGTGCGGGTCACACAAGTAATTGATTCTACAACTTATATGAAAGGAGATCCTGACTTTATGAGTGGTAAAAAAATTACATGGATAATAGTAGGTGTAGTGGTCGCTATATTGGTGTTAAGCGCTATCGGAGGATACAACAACCTGGTAAACCTTAGTGAGGATGTCAATAACAAGCTAAGCCAGATTGATAACCAATTACAGTTAAGAAATGACCTAATCCCAAACCTGGTAGCCACTGTTAAGGGATTTGCAGCCCACGAAGAAGAGATTTTAAAGAATGTATCCGATGCCAGGGCAAAGCTCGCGGGGGCTTCCAGCGTAGAACAGATGGCTGAAGGCGATGCAGAATTAACAGGTGCCCTGTCCCGACTTTTGGTAGTGGTCGAAAACTATCCTGATCTAAAGGCCGATGCCAATTTCAGACAGCTGTCGGATAATCTTTCCGGCACTGAGAACCGGATATCTGTAGCCAGGCGGGATTACAACGAAGCTGCAACCCGCTATAATACTGCGATCAGAAGATTCCCCACTAATATTATGGCCAGTATCTTTGGCTTTGAGAAGATTGAATATTTTAAGGCTCAGGAAGGCGCCCAGGAGGTTCCAAAGGTAGATTTTAGTGAATAAAAGGGGGCAGTAATTTTGAAAAGAATCCTATGGTTAATGGCTTTTATATTACTGTTGATACCCATAAAAGCTTGTATCGTAGATACAGCAATCCCCTCTCACACGGAGGCTTTCTATGTAAACGATTTTGCTCAGGTCCTCAGTTCCAATACAAAGGGCTATATACTGGAACAAAGCATTAAGCTGGATGAGCTGTCCGGTGCCCAGCTGGTAGTGGTTACAATAGATTCTACTGATGGCCAGCCCTTGGAGGAATATGCCTTGGATATCCTCAGAGGGTGGGGAATTGGGAGCAAGGAAAAAAACAACGGAGTGCTTATTCTACTGGCAGTAGAGGATAGAAAATCCCGGATTGAGGTGGGCTATGGGCTGGAAGGAGCCCTTCCCGACGGGAAAACCGGTTGGATTCAGGATGAATATATGGTTCCCTATTTCTCTGCTGGGGATTACTCTACAGGCATATTGGAGGGTTATAAGGCAATTCTTCTGGAAATCTATAATGAATATGATATAGAGCCACAAGGGTTGGAAAATATGACACCTTCTTCTCCGGATAATTCAAACATGATGGAGGATACGGGGACATCAGACGGCACCCCCGGTATTATATTTTTATTACTCGGATTCTTACTGTTCGACCTCATATTTTTAAAAGGTAGGATACTGGAGTTCCTGTTACTAATGCTATTCACCGGCCGAAGAGGCGGGCCCAGAGGCGGAGGTAGATGGGGCGGGGGTAGATGGGGTGGTGGCGGCTGGTCCGGTGGTGGATCAGGCGGCGGTTTCGGCGGTGGAGGTGGCTCAGGTGGCGGGGGCGGCAGCTCCCGAGGATGGTAACTTGAATCCTGCTTACTCCTATAACTATCCGTCAGTTGATTGTCCAATCTACCATATAATTCTTGATAGCAAGTCTATGGCGTATAAAATCGCGGAGCAAAGGGATGATAATCTATGAAACCAGAATCCCATTATAGAACATACTACTAGAAGGAGATATCCCTATTGCTTAATATCTTTTTTAGGTCTTTAATTCTTTATGCCATAGTCGTATTGGTAGTAAGGGTTATGGGCAAACGACAGATTGGTCAACTACAGCCCTTTGAGCTGGTCATTGCTATTATGCTGGCGGACCTGGCCAGTGCACCTGTCGATGATGTTGGTGTGCCTTTGCTCAAAGGAGTTGTGCCCATATTTGCCCTGGCCTTTGCTCAAATTACCATTTCATTTTTATCATTAAAGAGTGAAAGGTTTAGAACCTTAATTGGTGGCTCCCCAAGTATCCTAATTGAAAACGGTGTTCTTCAACAGAAAAAACTGGAGCAGCTTAGAATCAATCTAAATGATCTCCTTGAGCAACTGAGATCACAGAACATAGCAAATATAGACGATGTAGAATTCGCCATTCTGGAGACAAATGGCAACCTTTCCGTCTTCCCAAAAAGCGATAAAAAAACTCCTGCATTGGAGGATTTAAACATCCAGAGCAAGCCGGAGAGCATACCTGTGACCTTGATCATGGACGGTCAAATTATGTATAAAAACCTCAAAAAAACCGGCCGGGATCTAAACTGGCTTTTAGGCCGGATTAAGGATCTTGGTCTGGATAGAAAGAGGGTCTTTTTTGCCTATCTTGATACCCAAAACCAGCTTAGGGTGATCGCGAAGCAGAAGGAGCGAGCCCAATGAAAACCTTTATTATCATTCTCATAGTCATGGTGCTATTCTTAGGACTATCCTGGTGGAATACTTCATACCTTACCAAGACCTCTAAAGAACTTGCTTCCCAGGCTGAAAAGATCCGCGATAAGGTTAAGAAGGATGCCTGGGATGATGCAAATTCCGAGGTAATGCAAATCCGCCGATTATGGGGCAAGCATAAAAAGACTTGGCTGTTCCTGATAGATCACGATGACATAGACGATATCGATAGAATAATCTATAAATTAGATGAAATGATAAGCCAAAAGGAGAAGGAACAGTCCCTGACAGAAATAGCAGAGCTAAGATTCCTTGTCCATGATCTTGCGGACAAGGAGGTTCTTAGCCTGGCCAATATCTTTTAATGCTGGATGGGTTCAGTATCCCCGCTCCAATACCTTCCTGAGAAACTCTCCCGTATAACTTTCTTTTATTTCTGCCAATTCTTCAGGGCATCCGGTCCCTATGACCATTCCGCCCCTGTCCCCGCCTTCGGGACCTAAATCGATTATATGGTCTGCTACCTTGATCATATCAAGGTTATGCTCTATGACCACAACGGTATTTCCACCCTCGACTAACCTTTGCAATACTTCTATCAGCATGTGAACATCAGCCGCATGAAGACCGGTAGTAGGCTCATCCAATATATACAAGGTTCTACCGGTACTGCGCTTGCTGAGCTCCGTTGCCAGCTTGACCCTTTGGGCCTCACCACCGGACAGGGTAGTGGAAGATTGCCCCAGCTTTATATAGCCCAACCCTACATCATTTAGGGTTTCCAGTTTTCTCTGAATCTTGGGGATGTTTTTAAAAAATTCTAAAGCTTCTTCAACGGTCATGTTGAGGATATCCGATATATTTTTCCCCTTATAGTGGACTTCCAGAGTTTCCCTGTTATATCTCTTTCCCTTACATACTTCACAGGGTACATAGATGTCAGGTAAAAAGTGCATCTCTATCTTAATTATTCCATCACCCTGACAGGCCTCGCAGCGGCCCCCCCTAACATTAAAGCTGAACCTACCCATCTTATACCCACGGACTTTGGATTCATTTGTCATGGCAAAAACTTCACGGATGCTGTCAAATACCCCTGTATAGGTAGCCGGATTGGATCTGGGTGTTCTGCCTATGGGCGATTGATTGATGTCGATAACCTTGTCCAGGTAATGGGTACCTAAAATCTTATCATAGTTCCCAGCCTTGATCCTTGCACGATTCAATTCCCTGGCAAGGGCTTTGTACAGGATTTCATTGACCAAGGAACTCTTTCCGGAACCGGAAACTCCGGTAATGCATGTCATTAGCCCTATGGGTATTTTAACGTCAATATTCTTTAAATTGTTTTCCCTCGCCCCTATAATCTCAAGACACTTATCATTGGGTTTTCTCCGCACCTGAGGAATATCTATCCGCTTTTTCCCGGACAAGTATTGGCCTGTGACAGATTCCTCATTATTCATTATTTCCATGGGTGTTCCCACAGCCACTACCTCTCCACCGTGATTCCCTGCCCCTGGGCCAATATCTACAATATGGTCAGACGAGAGTATTGTTTCTTCGTCGTGCTCAACCACTATAAGGGTGTTACCTAGATCCCTCAGGCCCTTCAGAGTCCTGATGAGCTTACCGTTATCCCTCTGGTGGAGACCTATGCTGGGCTCGTCGAGGATATATAATACCCCTACCAGGCCGGAACCTATTTGGGTTGCAAGACGAATTCGCTGTGCCTCCCCGCCTGAAAGGCTGCTGGTTGATCTGGATAGGGTAAGATAGTCCAATCCAACATTTACCAAAAATCCAAACCTTGCTTGAATCTCCTTAAATATCTGATGCCCTATCATCTCCTGCCTGGGAGAAAGGTTAAGGTTTTGGAAAAATTCCTGGCATTCCTTTATGGACATGGTAGTTAACTCATATATATTTTTATCTCCAACTGTTACAGCTAAAACCTCAGGCTTTAACCTGGCACCGTTGCAGGCAGGACAAATTCTGTTGGTCATTAATTTTTCAATATAGTCCCTGCTATAATCCGATTGGGTATCCCTGTACCTTCTTTTGAGGTTATTGATTATTCCCTCAAAGGGGCCTGTGAATGAGCCAATATCGCCATTTCTATTGTAATCAACTTTGATATTCTTGCCCCTGGTCCCGTAGAGTATGATGTCTATTACCTTCTTGCTCAAATCCTTTATGGGAATGTTCAGGTCAAAATTGTACTGCCGGCTAAGGGCATTTAGATACATATAGGCAATGCCATTCTCATTTAGATTGTTCCATCCCAGAGCTACAATAGCACCCTCTGCCAGAGACAGATTCTTATTAGGGATTACCAGATCCGGATCTATTTCCATCATAGAACCAAGTCCGCTACAGGTCTCACAGGCACCATAGGGATTGTTAAAGGAGAACATCCTGGGGGTTAATTCTTCTATGTTTATATTACATTCAGGGCAGGCATAATTCTGGCTGAAGAGAAGCTCATCTCCATCAATGACATTTACTATAGCCAACCCCCCGCTTAGATCAAGGACTGTTTCAAGGGAATCAGCCAGCCGTTGAGCTATACCTTCCCTAATAATCAGGCGATCTACTATTACCTCTATGGTATGCTTTTTATTTTTGTCCAACCTGATCTCCTCTGAGAGTTCCCTCATCTCTCCGTCTATACGTACCCGTACATACCCATCCTTCCTAATTTGGTCCAATAATCTTGTATACTCTCCCTTTCTTCCCCTTACAAGGGGAGCCAATAGCTGTATTCGACTCCGTTCCCCCAAGGACATGATAATATCTACCATCTGCTCCACGGTCTGCTGTTCAATTACCCTGCCACAGTTTGGACAATGGGGTATACCTATCCTGGCAAATAAAAGTCTCATATAGTCATATATCTCGGTTACAGTACCAACAGTGGATCTGGGGTTGTGGCTGGTAGTCTTCTGATCTATAGAGATGGCCGGTGACAATCCCTCAATATAGTCAACATCCGGCTTTTCCATTTGTCCCAAGAACTGTCTGGCATAGGCAGAAAGAGATTCTACATACCTTCTCTGACCCTCCGCGTATAAGGTGTCAAAGGCCAGTGAGGATTTCCCTGAGCCGCTGAGTCCAGTAAACACAATTAATTTATTTCTGGGGAGCTCCAGATCAATATCTTTCAGGTTGTTTACCCTGGCTCCCTTTACGTATATTTTTGGTGCTTCCATCTTCCTATGTCTCCTTCTTATTTCTGTCTGCAGTCTATTGTGGACAGGCAAGAACATCTGTCCATATAAAACCATCCAAGCCTATTTTTCAACATTTAATTCATTTTTTAACCTAAATATCTCATCTCTTAACTTAGCTGCTTTCTCAAATTCCAAGGCAATAGCTGCATTTTGCATTTCCTTCTCCAAATCGTTGATAACCTTAAGTATTTGTTCCTGAGTCTCCGGGATTTCAACATCATACCCTGACCTTTCCTCAGCCGCATGGGTCGCTTCTATAATGCCATGTACTTCTTTAACAATAGTAGTAGGCACTATGCCATGTCTCCTATTGTATTCTATCTGCAATTCTCTCCTGCGGTTGGTCTCGTCAATGGCCCTCCTCATAGACCCGGTAATGGTATCCGCATACATTATTACCTTGCCTTGTACATTCCGAGCTGCACGACCTATAGTCTGAATCAGAGACGTCTCGGATCTTAGAAAACCCTCTTTATCAGCATCCAATATGGCCACAAGGGAAACTTCAGGAAGATCGAGGCCTTCTCTTAGAAGGTTTATACCTACCAAAACATCGAAAACCCCTAAACGCAAATCCCTGATAATCTCCACCCTCTCAAGGGTTTCTATATCCGAATGGAGATATCTCACCCGCATGTCCATTTCCTTCAGAAAGTCTGTCAGGGTTTCTGCCATCTTTTTCGTCAATGTAGTTATAAGGACCCTCTCGTTTCGACCTACAACCTTTTGTATCTCTCCGATCAAGTGGTCAATCTGGCCCTCTATGGGAAAAACCTCGACCTTGGGATCAATCAGGCCCGTTGGCCTTATTATCTGTTCTACCACTCTGGATGAATGGGATAATTCATAATCGCCAGGGGTTGCACTAACGCAGATGACCTGACAAATCCTCTCTTCAAATTCCTCGAATTTAAGAGGCCTGTTATCATAAGCCGCTGGCAACCTGAATCCGTACTCTACCAGACTGTCCTTCCTTGAGCGATCTCCGGCGTACATGGCTCTGACCTGCGGGAAGGTTACATGGGATTCGTCTACTATCAGAAGATAATCTTCAGGAAAATAATCCAACAGGGTAAATGGCGGCTCGCCAACCTGCCTGCCGTCCATATACCTGGAGTAGTTCTCTATTCCATTGCAATATCCAATCTCACGCATCATTTCAATGTCATAATTAGTCCTTTGCTTAAGCCGTTGGGCTTCCAGCGGCTTATCCTGCGCCTGTAGCTCATCTATTCTCCTCTCCAGATCCACCTCTATCATCTCTATAGCCCTCTCCAGCCTCTCCCTGGATGCAGCATAGTGGGATGCCGGAAAGATGGCTATATGGTTTCGTAGGCCTAAGATCTCACCAGTCAGCACATCAACTTCGGATATTCTGTCAATTTCATCGCCAAAAAACTCTACCCTCACAGCGTGCTCCGATGAAGACGCAGGGAAAATTTCCAGTACATCCCCCCGTACTCTGAAAGTTCCCCTTATGAAATTAATATCGTTTCTTTCATACTGTATATCAACCAGCTTTCTGATTATCTCGTTACGATCCCTATTCATGCCAACCCTCAAGGACACCGTTAAATCCCTGTACTCTACAGGGTTTCCCAGGCCATAGATACAGGATACGCTGGCAACAACTATAACATCCCGTCGCTCAAATAATGCTGAAGTAGCCGAATGCCTAAGCTTATCGATTTCATCATTGATGGAGGCATCCTTTTCTATATAGGTATCGCTTATAGGCATATAGGCTTCAGGCTGATAATAATCGTAATAGCTTACAAAATATTCTACTGAATTATCTGGAAAAAGCTCCTTAAACTCGCTATACAGTTGGGCAGCCAAGGTCTTATTATGTGCCAGCACCAGGGTAGGTCTCTGTACCTTCTCTATGGTATTGGCCATGGTAAATGTCTTTCCTGACCCGGTCACACCCAAAAGAGTCATGTATTTTTCTCCTTTATTCAGCCCCTCGACTAAGGAGGCGATGGCTTTGGGCTGATCGCCTTGGGGCTTCATAGTGGATCTTATCACAAATTCCATCCACCTCACACTCCTCTGCAATTGAATTGTTAATTCGTCACGCTAACTAATAGGATACATTTCATTTTTAGCTGATTATCTCGACCTCCGATTTGAAGGAAACAGCGGCTTGTCCCATTATAAAAAACCAATTTATTCTAAGATATACAATGAAGTCATTATATCATATTTGTGTTAATAATAGAACGCCTGTTCGTAAAATAAAAAACTTCACCCATACAATCCATATATCATCTGGGCGAAGTCTAGACCCGGTCCTAATAAAAATCAGCAACAAGCCTAACCGGAAAAATAATTGTCCCACAACCTTGACAACAATCCTTTCTGATGCCTAAAGGAGTAATATTTTCCTGTGGTCCGGGGTACAAGCATGAGCCCCAGATCCCTTATACCCCTTTCATAATTCCTGTATTCAAGCTCCGCGCTTTCACCATCCTCCCTCAGGACTGTCACCCATATATGGTTAGGAGAATCCCTTAGGATTTCTTTGAGCATCGCTTCACTATTTACCTGCCTGCCATTAATGCTTAAGATTATATCCCCCTGCTTAAGCCCCACGGTCTTACCTATCTTATCCGGTAATACATCCAATATTCTTATACCCCTCCAAGGTGCCTTAAAAACCGGCTCGCCCTTTAACTGCCTTTGTCTGTTCCAAAGAACCAGGAACTCATGAAGAAGGGGCACCAGTAATGCGGTAAAATAAATAAGTCCTTCTACTAGGTTTGATAACATGCCTAGAACTAATAATGTCAAACCATAGACCCCTGCCCAAAAACTAGATTCCCTGGTCCTCTTCTGAGTGGTTTGAGTGATGGCTCGGTCGTCGTATGTCAATACCACTACTGCCGGAAACACCAATTGCCCAGGTGTAGTTGTTATAACCAGGGGAATAGGCCACATCCTGTTCATAATATGGGCTCCTGCCGGTATAAACCTATGATGTTCCATATATACTGGAATACTGTCCCTGGCTCCATCTATTAGTATAAGGAGACTTTCTACCAGGTGTAGTATACCCAGTAATATAATCATCGGCAGAACCTCCATCCGTGGCCATCCAAAAACAAGGGACAACAGGGAAACGATCCCTATCGAATATGAGGGGCATAGGTAGCGAGGATTAAATAACATCAAAAAAAGTGATACAGGCCAAATAATAAGCATAGCTTCATATTCTATCCTTATTTTAAAAAATAGGATAATAAAGCTGGTGACTATTCCCCCTATCAGGCCGTAGAGAAGTACGTAGTAAAGCTGGGTATTTACTGGATTGCGGAGAATGCCCAACCAGTCTTCCTCCAGTTGGGCATTCCTTTGTATCCGCAAATAAGTCAACAGCACGATTCCGATATAGAAAAAACTGCTAATTACTTGTGAGTAGGAAGTAAGTAATTGTATCAACAATTGCATTTTTTACCTCCTTGCTGGGATGGGCAATCCAACCCTGTCCTTATCAGGGTCATAATTCTGCATTTATTTCGATAAACATGCCAATATTTATTGGGCTGCAGGTCTCTCCAGCTTCAATTTGATCTCCTCAATCCCTTTTAACAGGGGAGCATCCAGCTGGATGGGCAGGCTTTCTCTCGGATTCTCCTTTAAAAACTCTTTCGCTTCTTCGGTCATCTCCACCTTTATGTCCGGTTCAATACCCTTTTGGTTGATGTCTCGTCCTTTAGGAGTAAAATACTTGTATGTGGTTAATTTTAAGGCACCACCATCCCTGTAGGGTCTCATAGTTTGTACTACTCCTTTCCCATAAGTCGTAGTACCTATAATGGTACCTGCTCCATAGTCCTGAACAGCACCTGCCAGGACTTCAGATGCGCTGGCACTATATTCGTTAACCAATACAACCAGGGGAATACCCAGCTCCTCAGAATCCGATTTATATTCAGTTCTCTTTCCGCTCCGGCTCTCGCTATAAACAACCAGGCCCTCGGGTAATAGCACATCAGCTATTTCCCTGCATACTTCCAAAAGTCCACCGCCGTTCCCCCGCAGATCCAATACGAGACCCTTCATATCTTTCTTTTTCAAATCTTCAATAGCATTTTTGAAGTTCTTTGCGGCAGCACCATCAAAGCTATATAGCCAGATATACCCAATATCGTCTTCCAACATCTCATATTCCAAATCGGGCAATTCGACTATATCCCTCCGTACGGTATAATCGATCATTTCACCGTCTCTTAAAACTGTAATATTAACGGTACTCCCTGGCTCCCCAGTCTTCATCCTGGCTACGGCCTGCTCATACACACTCCAGTCTACATCCTCTCCATCCACCTTTATTATCTTATCTCCGGTTAGCAAGCCTGCCTCCATGGCCGGACTGTTTTTAAATACTTGAAATATCATTATTAAATTATCCTCTGATTTTTCAATAGAAACACCGATTCCCTGATAGGTACCCGAAGTAGCAATATTAAAATCTTCCAATTCCTCATCATTCAGGTAGTAGGAATAAGGATCCCCCAGGGAGGCAACCATCCCTTTTATGGCTCCTTCGAAGAGGTCTTCGCGGTTGGTTTCCTCTATATAATTAGACTCTATATCCCGCCTTACTGTTTCCAACTTCCTATAATAGGTATTAAGCAGCTGGTAGTCCTGCTTGGATACTATTACCCTATTCCCGTTTCTTATATCAATGTATGTGCCCACTTGGATAGTTAAGAAGGCTGTAAGGAAAGCTGTTACAAGTATAAGTACAACTGCCCCTAGGGCGGCTGATTTTTTACTGATCATATATCAGATCCTCCCAACCCCGGGTTTACAAAACCCCAGGTAGTCTTTTCCCTTGCCTCGGGTACAAGATCCTAAGCAAGGGAATAAATCATATCCTATTATAGCACTAATCCCGTAGATTTCAAAACTAATTTTGCTAGCTCCAAGGTAGGGGATTTCCTTATAAAATCGCAGATTATGTTGCATAATATACCCTTTTGGGGAAACAAATCCATCTATTGCATAAGATAAGGGGACAGGCTTCAGAGTCCTGTCCCCCTGTATATTCCTACTGAATAAAACCAGTCAGAAATAGTATGCTGCTCTTACCTTCCCAAATAAGGAAGTGGGTTTACATGGGAACCATTTTTTCGTACCTCAAAGTGCAGATGAGGCCCCGTAGAAACACCGGTACTGCCGATCTTCATTACAGCCTGTCCTGACTTTACCTTCTGCCCTACCGATACCAGCAGTTTGGAACCATGGGCGTAAACCGTCGTAATGCCACCGCCATGATCTACGATAACACAGTTTCCATACCCACCATACGTTTGGGAAAGAATTACGGTTCCATCAGCAACGGCAACGGCATCCTTGCCATTTATTCCCCCACCGCTGATATCTATTCCGGTATGCATCCTATACTCTTTGTGGACAGGATGCCACCTGTTCCCATATCCGGAGGAAATATGGTTATATCCTGGGACAGGCCATATCATGGAAGAACTGCCCTTGTTATCTCCCCTGTCCTGATCCTTCTGTTCCTGCTGTCCGCCGCCTTTCTCCTTTTCTTCCTTATTTCCTCCCTCTTCTTTTTTCCCTTGCTCTTCTGCCTTACGCTTTTGCTCCTCTTCCTTGCGGCGCCTTTCCTCTTCTTCCTTGCGACGCTGTTCTTCCTCTTTTCGTTTTTTCTCTTCTTCGAGCCTTCTTTGCTCCTGCTCCTTCAGTAGCCTCTGAATGGTATGTTCCAGATCCCTGGAGGTTTGTTCCAATACCTCCAGGTCCTTTTCATATTGCTGTTCTTCATCCTTAAGCTGGATCATCACCTGAAGCCTTTCACTTTTCTTAGCTTCAATCAGGCTCTTTTGCTGTGATATTTCATCCTTGGTTTCCCTAATGGCCTTCTCTTGAATTTCCAATTCCTTTTTCTTTTCCGCTATAGCATTTTGTAGTTCCACCATTTGATCAAATACCTGGTTATCGAAGGCAATCATAAACTTGACCATCTCAAACCGATCCAGGAACTCATTAAGACTTCTGGCTCCAAACAGAAGTTCCAGATAAGATGTGCCCTCCATCATGTACATGGCACAAAGCCGATCGGCCATCAACTTTTCAAACTTTTTAGCCTCTACTTCAGCTGCTTTTAATTCTTGTTTTGTCTCATCCAACAAGGCCATAGTATCATCCAGCTTTTCTTGAATATGTATTAATTCTTTTTCCTTTTCCCTTATGTCCCTGTCAATTTTCTCCAGCTGGTTGGATATCTGGACTTGCTCCCCCCTAACACGGTCCAATAGATCCTGGGTTTCTTCTATTTCCTGATTTACCTCTTCTGCCTCATTTCTGTGTTGATCAATTTCATCTGCAAGTACCGACGTTGTTGTAGAAAATAGGAATACCAGTGCACACACCCATACCACTATCCGTTTCACATTAACACCCCACATAACATTTTATATCCTTAGACACATTAACTCATCGTCCTGGTTGGTTTGATATATACGCTATACATGATAGGTTATTGATGATATTATTTTTCTCTATCTATGCTCAAATGAAGGTTCAATAACCATCATGTGTATTATCGACTAAGACAGGGGATTGGATCATCTCCTGTATTACACATCCAGATATTTCCTGGTGGAAAAAAAGCTGGCTAATACTCCAACCCCACTACCTACCAATATAAAGATAAGCCCTATATCATATATCACACTTTCCATAGGCAGGGGTTGAAATAGGCTGAGAAAGCTGTAATTATTGGATAATTGAATGCTTCTGTCCAATAACAGATTGTAGCCACCAATTACTAAGACTCCTGCTAGAATGGCGGCAAACATCCCCAAAGTAAAGCCCTCAATAATGTATGGCCAACGGATATAGGCGTCTGTAGCTCCAACATTTTTCATGATACTGATTTCATTGCGTCGGGAATATATAGTAATTTTAACGGTATTGTTTATAATGATCATGGCAACGGAAATCAACAGTATCATGAGCCATAGGCCAATTATACGAGAGCCCCTGGCTATCTTTCCGATGGTGTCAGCCACTTCCCGACTGTAGTTTATCTTGTCCACCTCGGGAATAGAATTAGCTTTTGTTATAATGCTGTCTACGTATTCGGGTTTTTCTACCTTGAGTATTAACTTATCAGGTAGGGGATTGCTCGCCCCTTCGTAACCGTCAAGCAAGCTGCCTTTTTCACCCAAATCCCGTTTCCATTCAACCAGTCCCTGCTCCTTGGATACAAATTCCACATCATAGACACCATCAAACTCTTTTACCTGATCAAATACCGCCTTCCCCTGGAGCTGCCCAACGGATTTATCCAGAAAAATGGTTATCTCCATCTTTGATTCTATGCCACCTGCCATATGTTCCAGATTGAAGGCAAGTATTAGTACTACACCCAATATGAACAGTGCGGACATAATTGCAATAATTGACGCAAAGGACAGTACTCTATTTCGAAAAATGTTACGAATAGCTCCCTTAAAAAAGTTCTTAACCGTTCTAATCTTCACCTGTATACCTACCCTTCTCCTGATCCCTGATAATAACCCCTTTGTTAAAGGTAACTACCCTCTTTCTCATGGCATTGACTATATCGTCGGCATGTGTAGCCATGATAACTGTTGTCCCCCTATGGTTTATCATGTTAATAATTCGCATTATATCCATGGAGGTATCAGGATCCAAATTCCCCGTAGGCTCATCTGCTACTAAAATTGACGGATTGTTCACTATTGCCCTGGCTAAGGTGGTACGTTGCTGTTCCCCGCCTGATAACTGATGGGGATAGGAGTCGGCTTTTGAAGCCAAACCTACCATGCCAAGAACATTGGGTACCTGCCGTCTGATATCCCTTTCCCTGGCCTCTATAATCTCCATAGCAAAAGCTACATTCTCATAAACCGTTTTATCCGGCAACAGCCTGAAGTCCTGAAAGACGGTTCCAATATTTCTTCTATGGAACGGTACCTCTCTTTTTTTTATCTCGGTTATATCCCTACCGTTTACTATTATTTGCCCGCTGGTTGGCTCTGTTTCCTTTAGTAGTAGCTTTATGGCAGTACTCTTGCCTGCTCCGCTGGGCCCTACCAGAAAAACAAATTCTCCTTTCTCTATTTTTAGATCTATATTAGTCAAAGCTTTGGTACCGTTTTCATATATCTTTGAGACATTCTTAAATTGTATCAATTTGAACACTCCCGATATTGTCTTTCCAACATCATCATTATTTTAAAAGTTACTGCATCATGGAAATTCCTCAGATCAAGTCCCAAGGTATTTTGGATTTTATCCAACCTATAAACCAGAGTGTTTCTATGAATATAGAGTTGTCTGGAAGTTTCGCTGAGATTTAAGTGGTTTTCAAAAAACTTCTCTACTGTAGCAATCATCTCATCGGTTAAAACTTTAGCATATTCCTCATGGAATATTTGCTTATAATATTTTTCACCTATACTGGCGGATATCTCACCTAAAAATCTCTCCAGTAACAGGGTTTCATAAGAATACACCCTTAGGCTGGGTTCATGGATTATGCCTATATTTATGGCACTCTCAGCCTCCAAATACGACTCGCGTATATCGTAGATATTATCCTTGACCTTACCAATACCAATATAGGATTCTACTGAAGCCTCATTTAAAATAGTATCTTCAATGGCAACACCCAGTTGCATCAGATCACTTTTATCCATATCGTCTATTATGGTTTTAAGCAATCCAATAGTTTGACTATCTATCAGGACTAGAAAATCCTCCATATGCTTCGGGAAGACATTTAGCATGATCTTATATATTTCAAGTGCTTCCTTACCCACTGTCCTAATAACAAAAACACATCGTGGTATATTGACTTCGATACTAAAATTCTCTACAGCTTCATGAAACTCCAAGTCCGTTATCTGCCCCGTCAAGGCAGCAGATATGGTATCTTCCTTGTCCATCTTCTTGATGGTTGTTTTTAAGTATAATTCCATTAGGGAGATAGCCAGGATGCAGTAGTTCGTAATTGCCCTGCTGGTTCCTTCCATGGAAAGATAGTAAATACGATTGATACCGGCGTTAAATTTCATATAAGTACGCCCGCCAAATATAAACCTATTTTTCTCCCCTATGTTAGGATTAGCCTTTACAAAGACCTCCTGAACACCAATCCGAGGTTTATTGCTGCTTGCCACAATTTCGCCGTCGGAATTAAGTACATCTATTTCCACCTGTATACTTTTGGCTATTTTACCCAAGATCCTTTGCATGTGTCGCTCTATCAACATTCTATCACCTTTTTCCTACATTCGACATGCAATGTAGTTTCAAGACCCTGCTACCTGGAGTATTTGAGCTTAGTCTGTGGCCTCTATTACAAGTATATATAATTTTGTTGTTATAATAAAGTGGGAATTTTGTCCTAATATGACACCGGAAGGACTTTTTATATAGATATTATGCATATACCCAGGAAAATCGACATTAGAGTAGAGGCTTATTGGGGTATTGCAAGTCTGTATCGATTTTGGCATTAAAAAAGCAGAAATACCATCTATCTGATAATATTTCTGCTTTTTCTCGCAAAATCCTCTTTTTTTTCAAAAATCTATTTGACTTCGTAAAACCCCATGGGTTCTATCTAAGGAGTAAACTCTCCTCTGTATCCTTATCAAAGAAATGAAGTCTATTAGGATCCAGAGCTATCTTGATAGTGTCACCGGCCCTGGCAGTAGATCTTGGGTCTACCCTGGCGGTAATATTGGAGCCTGCTACGTTTAGATATAGGTAAGTTTCCGAACCCATCAATTCTACGACGTCTACATATGCCTTAATGGTGCTGTCAGCTGCACTTTGCAGGAATATTTCTTCGTCGTGAAGATCCTCGGGCCTTACACCCATGATTACCTCTTTTCCAATATAGGAAGAATCCTTTAGCTTCTTGATCTTGCCTTCGGGTATTCTGATCTTGTTTTCGCCAAATACGGCATATACTGAGTCGCCTTCTTTGGTCAAGGCCACATCAATAAAGTTCATCTGAGGACTTCCAATAAATCCGGCAACGAAAAGATTTACAGGATAATCGTAGAGGTTTTGAGGGGAGTCAACCTGTTGGATGAATCCGTCCTTCATAACAACGATTCTGGTACCCATAGTCATGGCTTCTGTCTGGTCATGAGTAACATATATAAACGTTGTCTGCAACCTATTATGGAGCTTTGTGATCTCAGTTCTCATTTGAACCCTTAACTTAGCGTCTAAGTTAGATAGAGGTTCGTCCATTAGGAAAACCTTGGGTTCACGAACAATAGCACGACCCAGGGCCACCCTTTGTCTTTGTCCACCTGACAAGGCCTTGGGCTTTCTGTTGAGTAGGTGCTCAATATCCAGAATCCTTGAAGCCTCTTTAACACGGCGGTCTATCTCAGCTTTGGGGGTTTTCCTCAGTTTAAGTCCGAAAGCCATGTTATCATAAACAGTCATATGAGGATAAAGTGCATAGTTTTGGAAAACCATTGCGATATCCCTGTCTTTTGGAGCTACGTCATTCATTAACTTATCGCCAATATAAAGTTCTCCTTCAGTAATCTCTTCCAGCCCTGCAACCATTCTCAGGGTAGTGGTTTTTCCACATCCTGAAGGTCCGACAAGAACAATAAATTCTTTATCGGCTACATCAAGGTTAAAATCACTGACGGCAGTGACGCCCCCTGGATATACTTTATACAATTGTTTCATGGTTACACTTGCCATTATTATCCCTCCACATTATTATTTTGCATCATTATGATACAAATCAAGGGTTTCTATTAATATAAAACAATTATATCCCTATAAGAACAATCTGGCTATAGCTATATTATCAAAAATCATGGGTGCTTTTTTGAAAAGATTGCATAAATAAAATCGATTAATTTACATTAAATGGTTTGTGTGTATGATATATGAATAACCCACCCCGGGTAGATTCCCTGAAGTGGGTTATTTTAGTTTCATCATTCTTGATACTTAATTGCTTCAGTGGGGCAACTTTCCACAGCTTCCTCAACATCTTCTACCAAATCCTCAGGAATTTCATCATCGATGGCTTCTGCTTTATCATCTTCATTCCAGGAAAATACGTCCTCGCATATGCTAATGCATAACCCACAACTGATACATAGATCCTGATCGACAAATACCTTCATGATTATCACTCCTATTTTTTTGTCATGTAGCCTGCTTGTACATTTATATACCTCTAATCTATACTTCAAAACAAAAAATATACCCTTTTATTTGATTTCATACTTGATAAGGCGGCCATAAGATACTGGATCCAGTTCTGCATAAAAATATATTCCATCACCCCTGTATTCTTCCTTCAATACTTGTCCCTGATCGTGTATCTGGGATAGCACATGTCCGTCCTCATAAGGGATAAGCAATTCCACCCTCCTTCTTTTGACAGGCAAATTTTCTGCAATTAACTCTACCAGTTCTTCCAGACCCGTTTTATCCATGGCTGAAATATATGCTGTTGGTTTTTTCCCAGGTGCACCAAAAACTTCTTCCCCTACAATATCCATTTTATTATAGACTGTAATGATGGTTTGGCTGCAGCCCAGGGAATCCAAAAGATGTTCCACAACAACCATCTGCTCTTCCAGATTTAGTGATGAAGCGTCCACTACATGAAGAAGCAGATCAGCATAGACAGCCTCCTCCAAGGTGGACTTAAAGGCCTCTACAAGATCATGGGGCAGCTTATTAATAAATCCCACAGTATCCACTAGAAGAATTTCCTGCCCATTGGGTAGGGTTATACCCCGATGTATGGGATCAAGGGTGGCAAAGAGCTTGTTCTCGACCAACACGCTACTCCCACTCAGGGCATTCATTAAACTGCTTTTACCAGCATTTGTGTAGCCTACCAGGGCAACTACGGGTATCTGGTTCCTTTCCCTTCTTTCCCGCAGGGACTGACGCCTATCCCTGACCTTATCCAGATCCCTCTCTATCTCCCCAATCCTTCTGCGAATGTGTCTTCTATCGGTTTCCAGTTTCTTTTCCCCGGGGCCCCTTGTACCGATGCCTGCGCCCAATCTGGAAAGCATAACGCCCATTCCCATTAGCCTGGGCAATCTATATTTCAATTGGGCTAATTCTACCTGGAGCTTCCCTTCCCTGGATACAGCCCTTCCGGCGAAAATGTCCAGAATTAAGGCCGTCCTGTCTATAATCCTGATTCCTATAATATCGTTTAAATTTCGAATCTGGGATGGAGAAAGTTCATCATCAAAAATAACAAGATTTACATTATGCGCCCTGCACAGTAAAGCCAGCTCTTCTGCCTTTCCTTTTCCTATGTAGGTGGCTGTATCAGGCACCTTTCTGTTTTGGGTCATCTTGCTGACAACAACCGCCCCTGCCGTATCTGCCAGTTGTTCTAACTCCTCCAGTGATGTCACTCCCTCACCATATGAATCCAACCCAACAAGTATGGCTCTCTCCTCGTTATCATCTACTACTTCTACCGTGTCCCTGTGTTGAATAGCCTTGTCCCTTTCATATATATATTCCATCAGCTCCCTATGGCAAAACTCCGTTCGGGACATAGGTCCGACTATGGTAATTTCTTGTTCACTTTCCGGTGGATTGATAAAGGCCGCATATCCTTGACTAAACTTTCCATCAAATACTCCTATAGCAGCTATTGAATCCAAATTCATAGTCGTCAAAGCGTTTAAATCTACGCCAGACAAGGTTCCGCTTCCACCCGGGTGGGTATGAATGCACCTTATCCCATTTAGACGTGTTTTACTCCTGCGAGTACGCATATAGGGCAGGGCTACCTGACCTATATCTCCTACAGAAACGTCTAAGACCCTTCCATTTCGGTCAATATATATGGATATCTCTCTATTAGCGATCGTTGTCAATTTGCACAGTTTATCAATAATCTCATGGGTACAAAACTCATCCCTGGGTACTATGACATCAAATAAGGATTCCAGCTCTGCTATAATTATCTTGGACAATCCATCAGTATTTCCTTGCACCATAACGGTATCTCTACCTCCTTATTAGCTTACACCCGATACCCCTCTAAATTATACATCAAATTGATAAAACAACCAAATCATATCCAACAACATGTCATAATTAGGCCGCTTCCCTATTTCTATTCCAATAAATATACATGGTTTGGACCCAGGTATCTGTTATGTTCCTCAACCACATACCGGAAAAGCATGACTAAACGGCATAAAATCGGCCCATGTCTTGGCCGCTGATCGGGCAAGGTATGGGCCGACTTTTCTAAACAGGCTCTTAATATCCTTACTACATGTTTCTCTTAATAGCTAAAAATATTTTTTTGATTCTACGTAATCTTGAACCTTCATTAATAATTCGCCAAATCTTTGGTAGTGAACCACTTCCCGTTGTCTTAGGAACTTTAGAGGCTCTATAACATCAGGATCATCCGCCATTCTTAAAAGCCATTCATAAGTACTGCGTGCCTTTTGTTCTGCCGCCAGGTCCTCATTCAGATCTGCTATGGGATCGCCTTTTGATTGAATATATGCTGCAGTAAATGGATTGCCTGCTGCAGACGTAGGATAAACACCCCGTCCATGATCTGTAAAATATGGTCCGGCTCCTGATGCCTTGATTTCTTCATCTGAGGCGCCCTTCATCAGTTGATAAACCATGGTACCCACCATCTCGAAATGGGCAAGCTCCTCGGTACCTATGTCCGTTAAAAGGGCTTTCCCTTCGGATATAGGCATAATGTATCTCTGAGATAAATATCTTAGGGATGCGGCTAATTCTCCGTCCGGACCTCCGTATTGGCTAATTATAAGGGTTGCCATCTTTGGGTTTGGGTTTTTGATTCTGATGGGAAATTGCAACTTTTTTTCATATATCCACATATAAATATTCCTCCCTCTAATCAAGTTCCCATGGCCATGGGTCGTTTAGCCATGCCCAGGGGGATTGGCTCCATGCTGTTCCGAAATTGCTCAATGGACCGTACCTTCTTTGATATTCATCTTTTACCGCCATTAATTGTTTGGTAAAAGAATTATAATCTCTAATGGCCTTATGATCATTGGGGTTATTGTCTAAATACAAATTAAGCTCCACTGCTATAAATTCCAAAATACGGATTTCATCCAGAAGTCGGGCTCTATCGCTTACTGTCATGAAGAACATCCTCCTTTACATACCTACCCTATCGTTACTGGGCCAGGGGGTAAACAATTCCGGGAACATAGTTCCCCTATTCAAGGCCTCCCTTGGTGGGAAGGCGGTTGTATATCTTTGGGCAACAAAGAAGGCTCGGGCCAATTTAGAATTTGGCGGGAAGGGTAGTACAGCATTATCCGATTCCCATACCTTTGTGAGATCTTTTGGTTTATATCCCTCCATCATGTCTATACTCCTCCATATAAATGTTATGATATTAACATACTATGTTAATATCCAATAAATCGAGCTTGACCCCTCCGCGATTAAGCTAAATCATTTACCCCTGCAAATTGCCGCAGCATAGGATTTGGTAGCCCAAAGCTATTTGTTATACCTTTTCGCTCCCATTAATTTACGGCAAAAATAAAGCATCGGGCATATTTCCATGTCCGATGCTCTATTTTTTATATATATTCACCCCAACTACCTGTTGATGGTTCGGGGGTTTTCTTTATCTCAAACAGTTCATCCATGCGTGTCATCTCCAATAGCTTCTGTACCCCCAATTGGGGATACTCCACAATCATTATTCCGTTTTGGCTCTTCATATGCTTAAGGAAAGATATCAACATTCCCAACCCTGCGCTATCTAAAAAGTTCACCTTAGAAAGATCGATTACCAACTTGGTATCATCTTTTCTGATAAAATCATAGACTTGTCTTTCTATTGTGTCGACGGTTAAAAAAGATATGCTTCCTTTGGGTTGGACATATACTCCCTTATCGTTTCGTAAGATTACAATACGCCATTCCCCCTTAAGGCTATCCATCAGCCAGTGCCAATAACCAAATAAACTATCAGGTTTATTACACTACTATAATTTTCGCTTCTGGCTAAAACTAAGGCTGATTATCCCATATATTACAATATATCCTTACGGATATTTACCACCTCAAGTCGTATATCCTGCTCTATATATTCCAGCACCCTGTTCATCTGTTTTTCAGCTTGAACAGAATTGTTGGCTACACAGGCAAATCCCAAACTTGCTCGTTGCCAGGTATCCAAACCGTCAATCTCTGCTATGGATACATTAAACTGATTCCTAATCTTTGAAACAAGACTTTTTAATATCTGCCTTTTCTCCTTTAATGATTGGGAATTATACAGTCTGATATCTATTTCGGCAATAGCTACAAACATTCTCATGATTCGTATCTTTCAGGCCTGAAACCATGGACTACGGGATGCCTTCTTCCAAGGCCAAAGTCACCATGGCTGAGCCTGATTATCGGAGGTATCTGCCTGCGCTTGTATTCGGCTCTGTCGATCATGTTGATTATTCTATATACGGTTTCCCGATCAAATCCTTTATGGATGATTTCCTCCAAGGGAACATTTTGTTCGATATACATTCTTAGGACTTCATCTAATACGGAATATGGGGGCAGGGAATCTTCATCCTTTTGGTTGTCTCTCAACTCTGCTGTTGGAGCCTTTAAGATTATGTTGCTTGGAATTATTTCTCCTTTACGATTTATATATCTGCATAGCTTATAAACATCGGTCTTAAGAACATCACCTAATACTGCTATACCACCACAGGAGTCCCCATATAGGGTTGAATAGCCGACAGCTATTTCGGATTTGTTGCTGGGACAAACTAAAACCCGCCCTTCCCTGTTGGCGATGAACATGAGTATGTTACCCCGTATTCTGGCCTGGATATTTTCCTCCGCCAGATCTCCGTGCATTTGCCCATCCCGATTAAATATATTCAGATAATCGTGAAAGACATCCTCGATTGGAATAGTCATGTACTTTATCCCAAGGTTTGACGCAAGCTTATCGGCATCTATCCTGCTCTCTTCAGATGTATACCTGGAGGGCATAAACACCCCCAGCACATTATCAGGTCCCAAGGCATCTTTGGCTATACATGCCAACAATGCAGAATCAATACCGCCACTTAATCCCAAAATGGTTTTCTTAAAGCCCGTCTTATGGAAATAATCCTTAACTCCAAGGACTAAACCCCTGTACATCCAAGAAATATCCTCTTTTTGGCCTGCCAATCCTGGATATGGCTTCTCAGTATCATATATTATAATGTCCTCTTCGAAGGGCTTGGCATGGAGAACCAATTGTCCGCTACCATCGTAAACCATACTGGAACCGTCAAATACCAATTCGTCATTTCCCCCAATTTGGTTGGTATATATAAAGGGGATACCATATTTCCTGGTATAGTGGGCTATCATATCCATACGAATCTGGTGTTTCCCATAATGGTACGGAGAAGCAGATAGATTAATAAATATGTCAGGACTATCTTCACTTAGTTCATCCAGAATATTTCTTGCATATTTTTGGTGACCAAATAAGTCCTCATCATTCCATATGTCCTCACATATTGATACGCCCAATTTTTTCCCTCTGAACCGGAGACATTTTATCTGCTTGGAAGGATGGAAATATCTGGCCTCATCAAACACATCGTAATTGGGTAACAGGCTTTTATCTACCCTTCCGGTTATAATACCATCCTCCACTAAAATGGCACTGTTATATAATAAATGGTCATAGGAACCGGCCATTACAGTACCTATAATAACGCCTATCCCCTTGGTATAGGGTAAGATTTGATGCAAGGCCCTGTCACAGGCCTTCAAAAAGGCACTTCTTAGCAGGAGATCACGAGGCGGGTATCCTGTTATGCTGAGTTCCGGAAAAACAACCAGGTCACATTTTTGTTCTTTGGCCTTAACAATAAAATCGATAGTTTTTGATGTGTTACCCTCCAGGTCACCAATCGTTGGATTGTATTGTGCTACAGCTATTCTCATAATTTATCCATCCAATTCCAAAAAGTTAATGATTGCCTGCCGCATATTGCCAGCAGCAAGTGTAGTCTGATGCAAGACAGGTTTGTTCTCTAGTTCACTAAGCCCCGGTGGTATCTTCGTTCCTGATACTGACGCCAAGGCTTCCAGCACTTGAAAATCATCCTTACCTTGGATGTACTCCATACCTTTGATAGCCTTTAATACATCGCCCGGGAATTTAAAGGGACTCGCGGTGGATACTAAAATAGTTTTTTTGGTATCCCTGGTTTCTTCCCTGTATTCATCGTATACCCATTTACCAACGGCCGTATGGGGATCTATTATATAATTATATTGCCTATAGGTATCCCTAATGGCCTTCAGGGTCTGCTCCTCATCAGCGCTCCCACCCCATAATATGGATTGAAGCATTTTAAGGCTCTCCCCATCCAGTTTGTATCTGCCGGTCTCATTTAGTTCGCCCATCCAAATTCGTAATTGATGGTCTTGTCTGTCACAGAGTTCAAATAATAGTCTCTCCAAATTACTGGATATTAATATATCCATAGAGGGAGAGATGGTCTTATAAAAATCTCGCCTTGTATCATATACCCCTGTCTTAATGAAGTCCGTGAGAATATTATTTCTATTGGAGGCGCAAATCAGCTTGTCTATGGGTACTCCCATATTCTTAGCGTAATAAGCTGCCAGTATATTGCCAAAATTGCCGGTGGGAACCACAATATTGAACTTCTCCCCGGGATCCAAATCATTGCTCTTGAGTAAATCCGTGTAAGCCGATACATAGTATACTATTTGTGGTACTAATCTCCCCCAATTGATGGAATTAGCAGAAGAAAACCTCTTTCCCCGGTCTTCTAACAGCTTGCTAAAACGACCGTCAGTAAATATGGACTTGACCCCGGTCTGAGTATCATCGAAATTACCCTTAACCGCTGCCACATGTACATTCTTTCCTTCTTGGGTTACCATCTGTAATTTTTGGATGGGACTTACCCCTTCATTGGGGTAAAATACTATGATTTGGGTGCCATTAACATCCCTAAACCCCTCAAGGGCTGCTTTACCGGTATCACCCGAGGTAGCCACCAAAATGACTATTTCCTTATCCTCACCAGTTTTGGCTACTGCATAGGTCATAAGGTAGGGCAGGATCTGAAGGGCCATATCCTTGAAGGCATAGGTGGGCCCATGCCAAAGCTCCTGAATAAATAAGCTGTCGTCAAGCTTTTTTACAGGGGCTATTTCCGGACAGTCAAAGTTATCCTTCCCATAGGCGGCATAAATGATTCTATTCAAATCTTCCGTACTATAGTCCCTTAGATATGAAGAAAGGACCTTAAAAGCCCGTGACCTATAGTCCTTATCGGCCAGTTCTAAGAAATCACGGTTTGATAATTTGGGGATGGTTTCCGGTACAAACAATCCCCCCTCCTGGGATATGCCCTGTTTAATGGCATCCATGGAATGCATTCTTAATTCATTATTTCTGGTACTCAAATAATACATCTTATACTCCACCATCCTATATACCGCTATCATATGGGAAGCAGCTGTAATCATTGCCGGGAAGAGGCCTTGCCTATCAATCAGGACAAGATACGAGCAGTTCCGAGCATCTTCTGTTAATTATATCCTACACCCTTGACAGCGTCAATACAGCCAACGAAACACACCGGATGACACTATTCTACAAATGCCAATAAAAAAACTCCCCTATAATAGTTCAGGAAAGTATTCGATCGTTAAGCAAAACAATTGGAAATTTCCAAAGAAAAGCCAAGGGTTATGGTGTCCCCTCGGCTTTTGGAATACCTCTTAGTTATGCAATATATTCCTTTAAAAAGGTAGGAACGCTATCAGGATCACCGTTCATGGAAATTGTAAAGCTAATATTAAATTCCTCTGCAATTTTGCCTATATCAGCGATCCAATCACCGATATCAGCCAAATCCTCATCTAGATATTCCAAAAGTCCGTCTATGAAGATTCTTTCAATATCATAGTTTTGTGCTATAATCCCGCTTAAAAAGCCATAAAACACATCCATATCTTTAATATCAAAGTCTCTGAGCTGTATCAACCGAATTCTGTGGTTCAATTCAATCATCCTGCGTCTTTCCCCGCTGATAAAGACAATTTCACCCTTGGTCTCATCTAAAGCTTTGTTGGCCATGTTTACCAAGGTTTTGGTTTTTCCGGTACCCTTGCCACCGACCACTGCTTGTATCATGTTGACCGCCTCCCACCATAATATTTCACTGTGTTAAACTTGGTATTGTTATATCCGAGGACAAACCTAAATTGGCTACTTCACACCGATTCAAAAAATGCATCAGATAAAACCCTATGAGTTTTATCACACTGATTGCATTTATTATATCACAATAAAAATTTGTTTACCATAGTCATATGTATTTATCCCCACAAAAAAAGAAACCAGAGCTTTGGGGAAATCCCCTTATAGCCCTAGTTTTTTTTGTGTTTTCGCTTTCTTTGGGTGGTGCTTAAGATCTCTTTTCGTATTCGAATATCCTTTGGCGTTATCTCAACCAATTCATCATCATCAATAAATTCCAGAGCTTCCTCCAAAGTTAGCTCCCGTATAGGAGTAAGGCGCAAGGCCTCATCGGAGCCGGCAGCTCTCACATTTGATATATGCTTCCTTTTACATACATTTATCTCTATATCCCCCTGGCGGTGATTCTCCCCTATTACCATACCTTCATATACCATAGTCCCGGATCCTATGAAAAGAGTTCCTCTTTCCTGAGCGTTGTATAGCCCATAGGTTGTCGCCTCACCCTGGTCAAAGGCTACCAATGAACCCTGCTGACGGGATGGAATATCCCCTTTATAGGGATGATATCCATCGAAGGTAGAGTTCAAGATCCCCTCACCCCTGGTATCTGTAAGAAATTCGGAACGATATCCAAAAAGTCCACGAGCCGGTACAGAGAATTCAAGCTTTACCCGGCCACCCCTGCTCTCTCCGATCCTTATGATCTCACCTTTCCGTCTTCCAAGCTTTTCAATAACTGTTCCCATATATGAATCCGGCACATCCACCAAAACCCTTTCAATAGGCTCATGTAGCCTGCCGTCTATGGTTTCATAGATAACCTTGGGTTTCGAAACCTGGAATTCATAGCCTTGCCGTCTCATGTTCTCAATCAAAATGGAAAGATGGAGTTCTCCCCTCCCGGAAACCACAAAAGCATCGGGGGAATCGGTCTCCTCTACCTTCAGACTTACATCGGTGTATGTCTCCTTAAACAAACGCTCCCTTAGATTTCTGGAGGTCACATATGTCCCCTCCCGCCCCGCAAAGGGGCTGGTATTTACCGAAAAAGTCATAGCTATGGTAGGCTTGGATATCTCAACAAATGGCAAGGGCTCAGGTTGTTCCGTATCGCATATGGTATCCCCGATATTTATACCTTCTACTCCCGATACCGCTACAATATCTCCTATATCGGCATGGTCTACGGGTTCTCGCTTTAGTCCGTCGAATAGATACAGATTTGTTATCTTAACCCTTTTATGTCCGCCACCATTGCTGCATAACAAGGCCTCCTGACCTGCATCTATACGCCCTCTTTCAATTTTGCCTATAGCTATCCTTCCAACATAATCGTTATAGTCTAAGGTGGACACCAACATCTGAAGGGGAGCGAGTCCATCCCCCCTTGGCCCTGGTATATGCTCCAATATGGTCTCAAAGAGAACAGACATTCCCTGTCCATTCTCATTAATGGCTCGAGACGATGTTCCCTCCTTTGCCGATGTATAGACAAAAGGGCAGTCCAATTGTTCTTCATCTGCACCTAAGTCTATAAGCAGATCCAGTACCTCATCAACAACTTCCATTGGCCTTGCATCAGGCCTGTCTATCTTATTGATGACCACTATAACAGGATGGTTTAGTTCCAATGCCTTGGATAGTACAAATCTGGTTTGGGGCATGGGCCCTTCAAAGGCATCCACCAATAGGAGGACTCCGTCTACCATCTTTAGTACCCTTTCAACTTCACCTCCGAAATCGGCATGCCCCGGAGTATCTACGATATTTATCTTTATCCCTTTATAGGAAACCGCAGTATTCTTGGATAATATGGTAATCCCACGCTCTCTCTCTATATCGTTGGAGTCCATAACCCTGTCCTCAACCTGCTGGTTTGCGCGAAAAACCCCGCTTTGCTTTAATAGCTGATCCACCAAGGACGTTTTCCCATGATCGACATGGGCGATAATGGCTATATTTCGAATGTCTTCTCTTGTTTTCATATATTTGGGTCTTAAGCCTCATAATCCAAATCATGAGGGTAAATACCCGTTCTCCTCTCTTTATATAGGCTTGTTTTATTACCTAATATTATGGCTAGCACTAGAGGTTGATTTAATACTTCCCTAGTTATAACAGTACGATTATAACAGTAGGCTGTTTCAAAAGCAAATGCAATATCTCTCTCACTAAAAGCCTGATTAAGCAAAATTTCAAATAAGAACAGGGTCATTGAAGACCCTGTTCTTATTCCCTATATCCCATTTGTCTATATCCTGCTTTTAAGGGTATTTAACATAGCCTTTACTTGTGGTATTAAGGATACCGCCAAGCATATAATGGTCTCTGTACCAATAATAAGAAGGTTTACAAGTAGTGAATATAGGATTGTGTTCATGCCTTCGGGCGCGTATTCACCAAAAAATATGACACCTGACAAAAATGAACAGAAAAACCGCATAAATCCTCCCAGGACAATACCCTTATGAAGGCTGTCCTTAAAATAGCCGGCAAAGCCCAGAACAGTGTAGGCTATCACATAATCCAATAAAACCTGGGCCCAATGGACTATATAGGGTCCCTGGATCAGCTGCAAAAAGCCATATGCCGTACCGGCGGCTAATCCGGCTTTAACGCCAAAAAAGTAGGCAAAGACGAATAAAGGTAGCATACTGGCCGGAGTTATCGACCCTCCTTGTGGCCATCTGTATAACCTTATATATGACAGGACAAAGGAAATCGCTATAGATAATCCTGCATATACCACCACTTTAGTATTATAATGTTCAGCCTTTTTCTTCGACAATGCTAAATAGACTATAAAGCCTGTAACAAGAACAACAAGTATAGCTACTGTTATGGGCTTTAACTCGGTCAATTTAGAAAACATAGTCTTAAGATATTCAAATACAGGCATGGATTCACCCCCTTCCACATAATTTTGGGTACGCATTTGGGGGTTAATAAATAAGAAACGCAAGCTTTGCATGCTTGCGCGCAATGTTGTTTTCATTACACGCTTCCCTTCGTTGGAATTATCCTTACAGGTTCAAAGGGTCGGTGAACATCACCATCTCAGCCATTAAGCTCCCCTAGCGTTTACATTTTATTGAATTATATCTTTATCTTAATCAACACAGCCCGGTTTGTCAAATCCCTTTTACCAGTTCAGTCAGTTTATTCTTGAATAATAGCCGGGTTTCTTATAAAAGGCTCACTAAACTCTAGATTTCCAAAGGATTTTACAATTTTTCCCCCTACCAGGAACTGTACTTCCTTAATGTTGGATGTATTAACTGGATCCGTAAGGGAATTCACCATAGCATATAGGGTCATCAGAGCACCCGTACTTCCCATTTTATTACCGTCTAAACTATCAGGAAGATCAACCATAATCGTCCTGTTATTTGAATCCATCCATACCTTAATATCGCCTTTGGATATTTCCGGGGGAATAACAGCGACATGATCTGTATCCTCCCTGGGGCCCAGTATCAGTTCATCTATGATGGTTTTTGCTATCTGTACATTTTGCCTGCTCATGGCCCTATATTCGGGAATTAAAAAAGTAGAATCAGCGTTGGCAAAATAAATCTTTATTTTTCTTCCCAACTTATTGGAAAAATCCTTTGTGGTTAAGGGCTTCGTCAAGTCAACTTCATATAGGGGGGTATCCACATAATCGCCGTACCTATTTTCGTAGAATATCTTTACCCCATCAATATTGTTAAGGTCCTGTAAATTATACACAATAGAGCTTAAAATAATCGACTCTCTGTTTCTATTAAGTTCAGCCTTGGTCTGGATCTCCTGAGGATCTTCCTTTTTACCCTTGCTTCTGGAGGTCCCCTCTTCTGTAAAAGGGGCTTTTAGCTCTTTGGAGAAATATAGGGCTACTATACCTGGTTCTCCATTATCATCATCCATTAGCTTTACATCCAACAACTGAGTACCCTGAGGCAGCACCGGATAGAGTCCTTCTGATACACTTATGGGGCCCTTAATAAGCTCTTCTATTATGGCTCTGGCAATGCCCCCATTCTTAACTCTTATGGGTCTTATTTCCGATAATAGATACTGACCTCGAAAATCTCGGAAAAAGAGTTCCCAGTTTATCTCCTTAATATTATCCTGTGCTGAATCATTTCCCTGGGTTGCAATCAACTCGTTTAAGTTGTTCGTTGCTCTGACCAATACACCCAGAGATTGGGTTTCATCTGTACCATCCCGGGTTAACTCCCTGCCGTTGATGTTAATTTTTACATATTTAATCTTTTCCTGCTCCGTAAGGGTATTAACCAGGGCAGTGCGGGCAACCAAGAGATCCTCAGATTCCAAGAAGTCCTCGGACAGATTGATATTTACTATATTATCAATTTGTTGAATCTCCAAAACCTTGGTCTTGCTGGGGATAACTGGCTGCAGTTCCTTCGAAATCGGTCCTTTGATCAGTCCCTCCACCACCTCAACTATGAAGGAATCCATATCAGTCGCCAATATTTTCCTCGATTCGCTTACCAGTTTGTTGTTCTCTTTGTCCCAGAAATACAGTGACGCATTTTGCTGTATTATGGATATTGCATGATCATCCCCAACTTTGTTGTCCTCAGCTGAATCGCTGTCAAATATTTCCGTTTTTCCCAAATCATCTATTACATCTTTTTTTATTAGCCCCTCTGGAGGTTTGTTTATTCCTCCGCATCCTGCTACTAATAAAACCAGTAGGGTCACTATAAAATTATACGCTGTCCTTTTCAAAATGTTTCCCCCCTGTTCCATTAACGGAACTCACTAACAAAATCGGGTAGCTTCACCTTCCAGATATTATCCTCATCCACCACACTAATCATATCCCCTTGTCTCTTTTCCTTTTTCCCAGAGGTAAAGGTGACATTATATGATACAGTAACAAAGGCTTTGCCATCCGGCTTTATTTCCTCATCAATAATGAAAGCACTTTCCAATTCAATGCTTGCTACCACTGCCGACCACAGACTAGCCAATTCTTCCTTGCTTGGGAGATTATCCTTCCCCATGGTTTCCTTTGCAAGCAAGGGATAGACTCTATCCCATTTGGGCTCCCCAACTAAACCTTTAAAAACTAAATCCACGGACTTCGATGGGGTTAATATATAGGATCTATCTCTACCTAGTGCTACCAATACGGCATTTGCAAACTGCCCATCTTCCGATTCAGCTGATTCAGGAAACAACAACTTTCCTAATTCCTTATCCATATCCGTGTAGGAAATTCCCCTATTCTCAACCAGGAATTTAACTTGATTTACACCTTCCAATTCAGTTAAGGAATCCACTATGGAATAGATTCCCAGACGCTTCATCTCGGCTTTGACGGTAGCCCTTCTGTCCTCGGGTATCTCTTCCTTGCCGGGGATCTCATTTAGACTGATTTCATCGGTAAACTCCTGGCTTAGGTTAACGAACACGGTTTCCCCTTTTCTAGTCACATCCAGAACTTTCACACCTGCGGGCATTATCGAGATCCGATCGTGTTGACTGGGCCCCTTCAGGAGCTCCTCAACCAATAACTGTTCTACAGATTGCTTATCCCTAATAGCTGTTCTTATCTCGGGTATCAGATAGTCAGAAAATTTATGCTTAAAATAGAGGGTAAAAGTATATTCTTCCGGCCTTGGATCTGGATCTATAGACAAAACCTTCTCGTTAGCGGTCTGATTTCCCTCTTTTTCGTTTTCATTGTTATAATCCTTACCACCCATGGTATCACAACCGGCGACTATAATAACCAGTATTATAAATAGGACTATATACCAAAATTTCTTACCCAATGTTCCACCTCCGGTTCCTACTGGGTCATGAACACATATATTATAGGGGATTAAAATTACAAAAGGTTTAAGCAAGGTTAACATTTTAATAAAGCATATTTATACTTCAGCCTCCCAAAGGGGCAGATTAATTATAAAAGTGGTTCCTCTTCCCTCTTCACTATCCACTTTTATACTGCCGCCGTGTAATAAAATTATCCTCTGGGTAATTGACAAGCCCAAACCTGTTCCTCCGGTATACCTGGATCTGGCTTTATCCACCCGGAAAAATCGGTCAAATATATGGGGTATGTCTTCCTTGGGTATACCTATCCCCGTATCAGAAATCTTTATAATTGCCTGATCCTCTTCTTGGTAGACATCCACTATAACCTGACCCCCATCCGGTGTATATTTAATGGCATTGTCCACCAAATTGCTAATGGCCTGCTGTAATCGAACAGTATTTCCCGTCGTCATGGTTCTATCCTGAATGGTGGTATGCAAGCTTATATTTTTGTCCTTTGCCAGAACATTTAACCCCCTCACAGTCTTCTCTGCCAAATGGGATAGGTCCACCAGCTCCTTCTTCTCCCCCGCCTTCTCATGGGCATCCATCTCTACCAGGGATAATAAGTCCGTTATTATTGCATTTAATCGATCAATCTCATCATTAATATCAGTTAAGAATTCGATATAAATCTCTGAAACGTCGCCACCCATATGAATCAATGATTCAGCCAAAACCTTGATGGCGCTTAGTGGGGTTTTAAGCTCATGAGATGCATTGGAAACAAACTCATTTCTGGCTCTGTCCAGGTTCTCCAATTTTTCACTCATTATATTAAAAGCTTCTCCCAATTCACGAAATTCCCCAACACCTCTGACCTTGACCCTCTGACCCAGGTGGCCTTGACCCATTTTCCGTATTACATCTGTCAATGATTTTATTGGCCTGGTTATGTATGCACTTATGCCAAAACTAACCAAAATAACAAATACAACGATTAGAAGGGATGACCTGAAGAGCATTGTTCTTATCGCTTCAAGTATTTCGCCTATGTCTGAAAGAGAGGTAGATAAAATAACTGCACCAGTGATTTTTTCGCTACCATATATAATGGGTGAATATGAATACATTACCCATTTTTGACCCATCAATCTATCCCCTATATATAGAACTGTAGGGTCTAAATCTTTACCCATCAGCAAATCATCTATTATAGGGAACTCATTTCGAAGGTTTCTCTTTAAAAAGCCATTCTCGCTCAAGTCGTTATAAGAATCAAAATCTACAATGCCATTGGAATCCAGGACTAGAATCCGTGTAGGCTGACCCCCTTCACGATACATTATATCTTCCCCTATTTGGCTGATGGTAAATATTATATTTTCCTTTATTACAGTGTCAGCACTGGAATAATCCTTGGATATAACTTGGGCTACCTGTACTGCATAAGCCCTAAACCGTTCTTTCTTGTCATAAATCTGGCGATTTTCAAATAACTTCAATATCGTTAAATTGATAACCACAAAGCCTATCCCAATAAGTATGAGATAGGCGATTGCAATTCTCCATCGTAGGCTCTGAAATGTTTTTTTATTTATCCACAAAGTAGTACCCCACTCCCCATTTAGTAAAGATATACTCAGGTTGGCTGGGATTCCTCTCTATTTTTTCCCTCAACCTGCGTATATGCACATCTACCGTTCGTAAATCGCCAAGATAATCATATTTCCATACGGTCTCCAGCAAGTTCTCTCTACTATATACTTTTCCTGGGTTGGAAGCAAATAATTGAAGAAGATCAAATTCTTTGGCGGTCAAGTTCACGTCCTCCCCATCTATAACCACGCTTCTGTTGGCAATATTTATCGTCATATCATGGATTCTTATGACCTGCTCCTGACTCCTGCTTTCGTTATGATTGGATCTTCTAAATATCGCCTTAATCCTTGCCTTAAGTTCAAGGATATTAAACGGCTTTGTTATATAATCATCGGCTCCATATTCCAAACCTAGGATCTTATCCATATCCTCGCCTTTAGCCGTAAGCATAATTACAGGAACAGAAGATTTCTCACGTATCCGCTGCAAAACCTCAAAACCATTCAACCCGGGAAGCATGACATCCAACACGACTAAATCAAATTCCTCACTAAAGAACTTATCAACGGCCTCTTGCCCGTCATAAGCCTCTACAATATTGTACCCATCCTGTTCCAAACTAAATTTCAGTCCTTTTATGATGGCTGGTTCGTCATCTACTATCAAAAGATTCTTCTGCATTACGCGTCACTTCCCTTTCCTTAATAAAATGCCTGCGAAAAGTAACCGGTCGGTTGAAATTCTTTACTGCCTACGAAATCACCACAACTAGATACTACCATAGGCATCCGTCAAAATCAATTCTGTTCCCTGGCTGGCTGGCATCATGTGTCGCATTTGCAGGCACATATAATTATGATCATTTTACCGTAATAAGAGCCTTTAATCCATCAAAGGTCTTTTGACCAATTCCAGGCACGTTCATCAAATCCTCTTCACTTCTAAAAGCACCATTTTGCTCCCTGTAATTAATAATGTTACCAGCAATCACCGGACCGATACGGGGTAGGGTTTCTAATTGACCCTGATCTGCCGTATTTATATTAATTTTGCTCTTCCCTTCATTCATCCCCGTACCGGCGGAATTAACTGCCGGTGACTCATCGCCTATCTTAGGAATTATATACATACCCTCGTCCTGGACTCGCAGGGCCAGGTTGACCTTTAACAGATCTGCATCATCGAGTAATCCGCCAGCCAATTCTACAGCTTCGATAAGGCGGGAATCTGAAGGAACTTCAATAACCCCTGGATATCTGACCTGCCCTGTTATATAGATCTTTATGGTGGCGGGAGCTTCAAGGTCATGCTTTTCTCCCTGCTGGATGCTATCGCTCCCGTTATGGGTTTCCGGTTCCTTTGACTTCTCCTGAGATACAATTACTACACCTTCGGAGTTGTTTCTTTGAAAAATACTGTCTTTAAAGATGATGGAGGAAAGTATGCCTATCAATATAACCCCAATAACAGCTATGAACTTAATGTGTTTGCTTTGAATTTGTACCATTACGATCATCCTTAATCACATTCACTATTGCCTGCATATGTTGCTAATAAGGCCTGCTATTACTGATACGGTTAATATACCTGATCCTATATTCTTTATTCTATCCCATTTAGTAAATTCCTCTTTTTTCATATCCTTTTATGGGCTTTTTCCTGTACAAATCCATAGATCATCTGCTATACTTAAGGATAACTTATAATGTATTAGAGGGTGTGGGGTTGAGATGAGAAAAATAATGGCAGTATTTTTGGTACTAATTTGTTTAATTTCCTTTGCCAGCCCAATACAAGCAACACCGGATGGGGACCCAGTAGATATCACCGTCCTTTCTAATACAAAAACAAACAGTATTGAACTTGAAGCTCAGGGTGCTGTTTTGATGGCCTTGGAAAACGGGGACATACTTTTTTCTAAGGATGTAAATAAACGACTTTATCCAGCTAGCACCACAAAGATATTAACAGGATTGCTGGCATTGGAATATGGAGATTTGGATGAAATAGTAACCGTTGGAAACGAGGCCAACCTATGTGCTCGCGATAGTAGCAGGGCAGGCCTTGATTTACACGAAAAGATTTCACTTAGAAATCTGCTCTATGGTCTAATGCTACCTTCGGGGAACGATGCCGCCTATGTCATTGCAGTACATATTGGCAGAAAGGTCAAAGAGGATTCAAGTCTATCCATAGACGAGGCCTTAGAGGTCTTTGTTGCCCTTATGAATAGGCGCTCCAGAGAACTGGGTGCTGCCCATTCAAACTTCGTAAATCCCGACGGGTATCATCATGATAATCATTATACTACAGCTCATGATTTGGCCCTTATTACACGGGAAGCCATGACATATGATACCTTCAGGGAAATAATTGGCACGCAAATGTTTACTATACCCGATTGGTCCAGTGCACATGATCCCACGGTTGAGGAGAAGGAAATAAGGTATTGGAGAAATACCAATGCATTGATTCAACCCAATAGTAAATACTACTACCAACATGCCATAGGAGGAAAAACCGGTTATACATCAAACGCCATGCATTGTCTTGTGGCCATGGCCCATAGAGATGGCATCGAGCTGTTGACTGTTGTTCTAAGTAACACTACCAAGGACGGCAAATGGATTGATTCTGCTAATCTCCTGGATTATGGGTTTAATAATTTCGTAAGATATCAGCCCTTTACCAAAGGTGAACAGGTGGATATTCTGCATATAACGGGCAACTCTACCACCGATTGGGTTAGAGTTTTAATGGATGAGTCCCCAACCCACTTCATACGCAAGGACCAAATATCCAAGATCAGCCATGAAATACAATGGGAGCCGGAGGTCATTCAGAATTCGGAGGATGGAAGAAATATAATTTCCTTGCCTGCCCCGGTTTCCAAATACCAAAAAGTTGGAACCATAACCTTCCGACTTGGAGAAACCATTCTTGATAGAATTGATCTAATAACATCAAAATCCGTTGAAATAAAGGAGATAAGAAGTCCGGATTTCTCTGCCAAGTTGCGGGATGGTATTTCTATTCCATATCTGACCTTATGGTACGATCTAAACCTATGGCAGAAGATTGCCTTAGGAACCGGCTTGTTTGTCTTAATCATCTTCATCCTTTACCTTAGGGCAATAACCCTAAGGCGGAAAAGGAGAAGGTATGTATACAGAAGAAGATAGCCATTGAATGGCTATCTTCTTCTATTTTACAAATCATATTATGCGTCAACTCATAATCGTATGCCCTGGCACTTTATATTGTTCGATCGGCATGACTGTATCTCACCTGACCACGATATTGACCAGTTTTTTTGGTACTGCTATAACCCTGACTATGTTCTTGCCGGCTATAAATTCCTTGATTTTCTCATGTCCTAATGCAATTTTTTCCATTTCTTCCCTGGTGGCCTCAGCCGATATTGTCAGGCGCCCTCTGAGCTTTCCATTTACCTGTACCACTACCTCTATTTCATCCTTAATCAAAGCCTTGGGATCCCATTTCGGCCATATCTGTTCATGCACACTGCCTTCCATGCCAATAAGTTCCCACAGTTCCGAAGCTATATGGGGAGAAAAAGGTGCCAGCATCATAAGCATACTGGTGACAGTCTCCTTCAATATACCCCTATTGAGGTTGCCATCCTTGTTCTTTTCCAAATAGTCATAAGTCGCATTGACCAACTCCATGATAGCGCTGATGGCCGTATTGAAGTTGAAACGTTCACCTATATCCGTTGTAACCCTCTTAATCGTGTTGTGAAGCACATATCTCAATTCTTTCTCCTGACCGGACAGGCTATCCTCCGTTCCCAGATCATTGTCTTTGACTACTTGGTAGGATTCAGTTACCAACCTCCAAATTCGATTCAGGAATCTGAAACTGCCCTCTACCCCTTGATCACTCCATTCAAGATCCCTCTCCGGGGGAGCACCAAAGAGTATAAACAGACGGGCTGTATCAGCTCCATATTTTGCAACGATCTCCTCCGGACTTACGGTATTACCCTTGGACTTGGACATTTTCGCCCCATCCTTTAAGACCATGCCCTGGGTTAAAAGCCTGGAAAAGGGTTCCTCTACCGGCGCAAGACCCATATCATAGAGCACCTTGATAAAAAAGCGTGCATATAGCAAATGGAGAATAGCATGTTCTACCCCGCCTACATATTGATCTACAGGCATCCAATACCTGGTCTTATCCATAGTAAAAGGATGGTCATGATTATTAGGATCCGTAAACCTTAGAAAGTAGAAGGATGAGCATACAAAGGTATCCATGGTATCAACTTCACGTCTGGCACTTCCATCACACTTTGGGCATGTGGCATGAACGAATGATTCGCTGGTGGCAAGGGGTGAGTTGCCCTTACCCGAAAACTTAACATCCGTAGGCAATAACACAGGAAGGTCTTCTTCCGGCACCGGTACCATGCCACATTTATCACAATACATTATGGGAATGGGAGCTCCCCAATATCTTTGACGGGATATCAGCCAATCTCTGAGTCTGAAGTTGACCTTTCCTTCCCCGATACCCTTGGCCTCCATATATTCTATCACCTTGGAAATCCCCTCTTTGCTGTCAAGCCCGTCGAAGGGACCCGAATTTATCATAATCCCCTCTGCTTCAAAAGCCTGATCCAGATTATCCAGATCAATGGTTTCGTCTCTAGGCTTTATTACCGGTACAATAGGTAAATCATACTTGGTAGCAAATTCAAAATCTCTTTGGTCATGGGCAGGAACCCCCATTACAGCTCCTGTTCCGTAATCCATCAATACATAGTTGGCTATAAAAAGGGGAACTTCCTTTCCGTTCATTGGATTTATTACATATCTGCCTATAAATAGACCTTCTTTTTCTGCATCGGTGGATGTCCTTGTTATCTCGCTAAGGTGTTCCATTCTTTTGCGGAATTCTTTTACCGGCTCCTCATATTCCGTACCCTCTACCAATTTGATGACCAGGGGATGTTCAGGGGCCAATACCATAGAGGATACTCCGTATATGGTATCCGGTCTGGTTGTAAACACTTCAATCTTATCATCGAACCCATGAATCTGAAAGGATACCATTGCCCCTTCGCTTCTTCCAATCCAATTTTTTTGCATAATCTTAACCTTTTCAGGCCAGTCTTGCAACTTATCAATATCGTCAAGAAGCCTTTGTGCATATTCAGTTATCCTAAAAAACCATTGTTCCAGTTCCTTTTTTGTGACCTCGGTACTGCACCTCTCACAGCCACCATTTACCACCTGCTCATTAGCCAAGACAGTTTCACATGAAGGACACCAATTAACAGATGATTTCTTCTTGTAGGCCATTCCCCTTTTGTAGAACTGGAGGAATAGCCACTGGGTCCATTTATAATATTCCGGGCTGGAGGTAGCAACCTCTCTGCTCCAGTCGTAGCTAAATCCCAAACCCTTCAGCTGTTCCCTCATAGTATCAATATTGCTGCGAGTCCACTGGTCCGGATGAATACCCCGTTCAATGGCAGCGTTTTCCGCCGGCAGGCCGAAGGAATCCCAGCCCATAGGGTGAATAACATTGTATCCTTGCATAGTCTTAAATCGTGCTATAACATCACCTATGGAATAGTTCCTCACATGCCCCATATGCAGGTTCCCGGAGGGATAAGGAAACATCTCCAGCATATAATACTTTTCTTTGTTTGGATCCTCCTCCCTTTTGAAGGCATCCTCAGCCTCCCATCTCTTCTGCCATTTTCTTTCAATTTCAGTAAAATCGTATTTCACACCATTACCTCCTATATGCCCTGTAAAAACGCTTTTTATCGGGACTATATACTATCAAGCTTTTTACCTGTTTCACATGTTGCAAAAATAGTATATGGTCAGAAATCTCCAACTCGGTTCAAATCTAACCTATGCATTGGAATTATCGTAGCAATTGCTCCCGATGTTTTTAATCCGGATTACTTATTCATTAGATAAAAAATCCCCTCGTTCCTTTAGGGACGAGAGGTCTACCCGCGGTACCACCCTATTTGATTGCATAGGAAATATCGATAATGCCCAAAAATCGGATTAAATTAATCCCTACGATTCTTGGCTTAAACCATCCTATAACATCCACTCTTCATCTATAAGGCGATGAGCCACTACAGTTTGATCTGGGCGAGTTCAGATCTTAAAATATCGACTTGCACCACCCGTCGACTCTCTGAAATTTTTCAACATCCTACTATTCCCAATGTAGTTTCCTATTCATTTTCAGAATAATAAAATATTATATTGTATCAATTAAAGGTTGTCAACCGATAAGGGTATACCATCAGCCCAGAGTCGTTCCAAACCATAGAACTCCCTTTCTTCCTGGTGGAATACATGGAGTATGATATCCCCATAATCCAAAACAACCCAACGATTACCCCGTTGACCGTCACGGTGTCTAGGCTCCATTCCCTCTTCCTTCATCTTTTCTTCCACTTCCTCATAAAGGGCTTTCACCTGAGATTCCGAACGACCACTTGCTATGATAAAATAATCCGCAATAATGGTCAGGGAATGTATGTCTAGGACAGTGACATCCTGCGCCTTCTTATCCCTTAGTATCCCAGCGATCTTCAGCGCGGTACGCTTTGATTTTAGTGGCAACAAATCCCCTCCTATAAATTACTCTTATTTATTATAATACTATTGCGTGCTTCCAAGGTGTTTGGATGGATTAGTCCACCCCTAGCAATAACCCGTTTAATGGTATTGTCCAAAGCCTTTAACATCGCACCCTGCAGATCTTCTGATGCAAGATCCCTCAGTTCGTCTACACCTTCAAAGGTGCGGGCAGGCTCGATCAGATCTGCCAGGTAAACGATCATCTCCAAAAACCCCATATCCTTTTTGCCATAGGTGTGATATTCAATAGCTGATAGGATATCCATATCTTCTATTCCAAAAATATCATTTGCTACTCTGGCTCCTAATGGACCATGGATTAAGCCTCTTTGACATAGACTAATTTGGTCCAATTCAATTCCATATTCCTTTGACCTTTCTATCAGCTCACTACCACTGAATCCCTTGGCACAGTCGTGCAGCAACCCTGCAATAGCCGCCTTATCCTCATCGGTATGATGTAGTCGGGCTAAACTCCTGGCACTTTCCATTACCCTTATAGAATGTTGCAATCTCTCATACTCCAACATTTCAGCCAATCTATTAATAATTTGTCTTTCGTTCATTTGATACTCCATTTAAGAGGTATTACATAAACAATGACTCGATGGTTTAAATTTTGGGGATTGAATTTTCATCCCTGTAGTTGCTAGTCCGCGGTATAGAGCCCCTTCTCCCTAATATATTTTTCGACCGCATCAGGCACCATGTATCTGATGGATTTTCCTCTAGATACCCTATTTCTTATATCCGTCGATGATATACCAATCATAGGCGCTTCAACGAATTGTACATTGGAATCGAAGCGTTTTCTTACCCTTTCAGCCTTGATCATCAATGTCTCTGTCGGAAAATTGGGCCTTAGGTACACAGCAAAGTTGCACATCGTCATTATTGTCTCTGCATCTTTCCAGCTATCTATCTCTAAAAACGAATCCCCGCCCACTATCAGCCAAATTTTGCTTTCGTCGGACTGCTCCTGACTCAGAGCTTTGATGCTGTCTACGGTATAGCTTATACCTTGCCTCTTCAATTCTAAATCGCTTATATCAAGGTAGGGATTTTCCCGGATGGCTAAACCAGTCATCTCAAAACGATAGTCTGCAGGGCTAATATGGTTGTCATTTTTATGAGGTGGGATCTTCGCCGGGATAAAGAGCACCTTATCAAGACAACACTCCTGTCTCGCCATCTCAGCTACAATTAAATGTCCCATATGTATAGGATCAAAGGTCCCACCATATACTCCCAATCTTCCTATCAATTCCTCTTTATTCTCCTTAACATGTACTCCCTTTACTAATTATACCATACTTCAAGTTCTGGTACTACATGTATTACAAGAAACCAACCCTTCCTTGTTTCAGAGATCCTTAAGCCTTCCCCCCTCCACGATGTAAGGAGAAAGCATGGATTTGTACTAAAGAGCAAATCGGAGTTTAATTACCCAAATCATGGCAATAATCTAATTGGAGGTGTTTATAATGTCCTTTGAAGCCTATTTTAAGAAAGCCCGCTCCCTTAGCTATTATATGGGTACCGAAGATACTCCCCGACACCTTTTGGGGCTTATTGCTGACTTTTTATTGCCCGTTATCGGTTTCTTCTCTGTGTTATATCTATGGCTGGTTTTCCGTACCAGATCCGCCCTGTTATCATTAATTATCGATCTTGCTGTTTCCTTCCTGTTTGCTTATGCCCTTTTCCTGCGAAAAAGAGCATTCTATAGGGAGAAGCGAAACCAAGTACGCAGACAATTAGGCAGGGACTATATGGCCAGCCAACTCTCTGCGCTGAGCAGGCAAGAATTTGAATGGCAGCTTGTCAGGGCATTATCCAGTCTCAAGGGCCTGAAGGACATCGAGCAACGACAAGGATATCTAAAGGCCAGATATAACAATGTACCCATAGCCATAGGCTATCACCATTCACCCCCTAAGGGTTATGTAACCTATGAGAAGGTATGGGCTTTTTATAATACCTATCGTTCGAAGGGGTATAGCAACCACATATATATTTCGTCAGGCTACTTTGAAGATGCCTGTAAGAACATAAAGGATGAGGCCCTTCAAATTCCTATCACCCTTATGGATATCGATGACCTGCTTGATCTTATGGAGCAAGCAGGTATGACACCGGGAGAAGAAGACTTGGATCGTCTTGCTGAGCAGAGGATTGCGGAAATTAAACGAAAAGCAAGGAGTGCCAGAAACCGTACCGCAACACCTTATAGGATGAAAAGATATATGCTGGCGTCCCTTCTATTCTTAGGTTTATCCCTGCTCTTTCGCAAATATTTCCTTTTCTATTTTGTACTGTCCGCCCTATATTTCGTATTGGGTTTGATTAGCCAAGTCCTTTATGGTAACTATAAGGAATACGATTCAAAAACACCTCAATAGGGGAGTTCGATTCTTGGGTTCTTCATGGATTTTCTGTACAGGACAAATCTGCTGCCAATGAGTTGCACTTCCTGGGCCGATAGTTCCCTGGCCAGCTCCTTGAAGATATCCTTTATATCCATTTCAGCGTTTTGTAATACATGAACCTTTATAAGCTCCCTGGCCTCAAGGGCATCATCCAGCTGTTTTATCAGATTGGCGTTTATCCCACCCTTACCTATTTGTAAGATGCTATCTATTTGATTGGCCATTCGCCTTAAATAGCTTCTTTGCTTGCTGGTTAGCATTCCATTCACCTCTTTTCTACAGCCAATCACAGGGCTGTTCTATTATTCTATAAAATCGAATTCAAGATCATTCATCTGTACCGTGTCGCCGTCTTCGATGCCTGCACTCTTCAAGGCATCAATAATTCCCATCTTTCTAAGGGCTCTCTGAAAATACTGCATGGACTCATAATCGTCCAAATTCACCCTGCCCAACAGTCTATCAATTGAGGGACCATATACTGTATATACATTGTCGACTATTTCAATTTCAAAGGGCTCTTCCTCAATATCCGCACTATCCCAATCAAAGTCTGGTTTAAAGGGTTCCGGGGGTGGTAGCTGATCCAACATATTGACCAGTTCCTGCATCAAGGGATCAAAACCCTGGCCGGTCGCCGCTGATACGGGGAAAACCTTAATTCCCTTACTGCTCAGTTCCTCCTCCAGTCTGGAGATGTTCTCCCTGGCGGTAGGGATATCCATCTTGTTGGCTGCCACTATTTGTGGTCTTTGGGCAAGTTCTTTGCTAAACGATTCCAATTCCTTATTTATAACATAGAAGTCTTCTATAGGATCCCTGCCCTCTATGCCGGAAACATCCAGCACATGAACCAATATCCTTGTCCTTTCAATATGTCTGAGAAAATCAATACCCAGCCCTGTTCCTTGATGCGCACCTT
>LSQX01193907.1_pt2 | contig 48894 bp, 26 predicted proteins | sample 654561 | NCBI WGS metagenome assembly LSQX01 (sample SAMN04489861, study PRJNA283612) | anaerobic digester metagenome | isolation source: 4 biogas reactors fed with cattle manure at either 37C or 55C with and... | place: Denmark: Kongens Lyngby | collected 2014
TTGATACGCCCGGTCACGTGGACTTCGCCTATGAAGTATCCCGATCCATGGCGGCCTGTGAGGGTGCTCTGCTCCTCGTCGATGCGGCCCAGGGTGTGGAAGCGCAGACCCTCGCCAATGCCTACAACGCCATTGATCAGAATCTGGAAATTATTCCGGTCATCAACAAGGTGGACCTTCCCGCAGCTGATCTGGAAGGAGCCCGGCGCCAGATTGAAGAGGTCATCGGCCTGGATGCGGAAGAAGCTCTTCTGGTCAGTGCGAAAACGGGCCAGGGCACCAAAGAGACACTGGAAGCTGTCGTCAAGCGTATTCCGCCGCCTCAGGGCGAGCCCAAAGGCCCTTTGCGCGGGCTCATCTTTGACGCCGTTTACAACACCTACAGAGGCGTCATTGTCTATATGCGTGTCGTTGATGGAAGTATTGCGGCTGGCGATAAGATCAGTTTCATGGCCACGGGGAACAAACACGAAGTGGCGGAAGTGGGCGCTCTTCAGCCTCATCTGGTGCCGCTGGATGAACTGAAAGCCGGAGAGGCGGGCTATCTCATCTGCAATATCAAAACCTTGAACGAAACGAAAATAGGCGATACCGTCACCCATGCGGATCGACCGGCTGAAACACCCCTGCCGGGTTATACGGAAGCGAAACCTGTCGTCTTTTCAGGCTTGTATCCCGCAGTATCCACGGATTACGAAGAGTTGCGGGAGGCTCTGGAAAAGCTTCAACTGAACGATGCTTCCTTCCACTTTCATGCGGACAGCTCCGATGCACTGGGGCTGGGTTTCCGACTGGGTTTTCTCGGGCTCCTTCACATGGAAATTGTGCAGGAACGGCTTGAACGTGAGTTCGGGCTGACCCTGGTGACAACCATGCCCAACGTGGCCTATGACATTACCCTGACCAGTGGCGAAAAGATTTCCATTGAAAAAGCGTCGCAGATGCCGCCGCCCGGCGAAATCCAAACCATTGAAGAGCCTTATATCGAAGCGGATATCCTCTGCCCCACCCAGTATCTGAGCGCCATTATTGAACTGTGCAAGCGGAAACGGGGTATTCATGTGCGGGTGGACTATATTGACGGAAACCGCTGCATGGCCGTGTATCGCATGCCCCTGGCGGAAATTGTTCTGGACTTTTATGACCGGCTGAAAAGCATGACCCGCGGCTATGGTTCTCTGGACTATAAGCTCATCGGAAACCAGCCGGGTGATCTGGTGAAACTGGATATTCTTCTCAATGGCGATTCCGTGGATGCCCTGTCCACCATCGTCCATCGTGATCATGCGGTACGTCTGGGCCGTGCGCTGGCACAGAAACTCCGCAAGCTCATCCCCCGCCAGCAGTATGAGGTGGCCATTCAGGCGGCTATCCACAACAAAGTGATTGTCCGTGAAAGCATTTCAGCGCTTCGCAAAAATGTGACGGCCAAATGTTACGGCGGCGATATTTCCCGTAAAAGAAAGTTGCTGGAAAAGCAGCGGGAAGGCAAGAAGCGCATGAAGCAGATCGGTACGGTGGAAGTGCCTCAGGAAGCCTTTATGGCTTTGCTTCGGGTAAGTGAAGATGACAACGCCTGAGCATTCACCCTGGCGTGTGCTGCGCTTTTTCCGCAAAGCCATCGAGTGGATCACCGGCCCCTGGACCTGGAAAAATCTGGCGGGCTGGGTCATCATCATCATCCTCCTCTTCTTCGTCAAGGGCTGTATCATGGATCAATACACCATTCCCACGGGATCCATGGACCCCACGCTCCACGGTGATCCGCGCCTTTTTCATGGCGATCGGGTACTGGTCAACAAATGGCGTTTCGGCCCGCGGATCCCCTTCACCACGCGACGCCTCGCCATATGGGATACGCCTCAACGCTGGGATATCGTGGTATTCCGTTCTCTGGAAGAAGAGACAGACCAGCCCGTTCTGATCAAGCGGGTTGTCGCCCTTCCCGGAGAACGGGTCCGGATCCGGGACGGCAAGATTTATATCAACGGTGAGCTCTGCGAAGCACCGGAGCCCTTGCAATCAACCTTGTATTACTATACGGACCTGAAATTTACGGAGACAGAAAAGCGGCGACAGTTTTTACGGGTCGCAAAAAACAACCGCTCCATTCCCATCCTCAACCCTTACAATGAACCTGTCAAGGTTTTTTATGCCGAAATGAAGCGGCTCCATGAGCAAGTGAGCCATATCGATATTGACGGATTGAGCGATGAGGAAGTCCTGGCTTTGTGCGAAGATGTTGCGCCGGAGGCCATCACTCTTATTGACGATATCTATGAGTTTTCCCAGCCTCTCATGCCTTATGGCTGTCAGGATGACGATGAACACAGTCTGGTTCCGGAAGGCCATTATTTCATGCTCGGCGACAACAGTGCCGCCAGTCTGGATGGCCGCATGTATGGCTGGGTGCCTCATAATCACTTGTATGGCAGTGCTTTCGCCGTCTGGTGGCCCTGGAGCAGACGGCAGGATTTCACCGGATTTTCCCGGACCTGGTGGGGCATGAGCCTGTTGTATGGCATACCGGCCCTGATTATCCTCTGGGAACTGTCGGGTTATTTTCGAAAATCTTCTGTGAAAGAAAAGAATGACGAAGGGAAAAGTTGATGTCCTTGTTTGATGAATTAAGTTGGCGCGGATTTGTAAACCAGATGACCCATACGGAATTGCCGGAGATTCTTGAAAAAGAATCACTCACCCTTTATTGCGGTTTCGATCCCACGGCATACAGTCTCCATATCGGCAGCCTCCTCCCCATTCTCGGCCTGGCCCATTTTCAGCGGGCGGGACACACACCCATTGCCCTCGTAGGCGGCGGCACGGGGCTCATCGGCGATCCCAGTGGCAAAATGCAGGAACGGACCATGCTCAGCCGCGAAGATGTGGAGCACAACTGCGAAGGAATCCGTACGCAGCTGGAGCGTTTTCTGGATTTCACAGGCCCCAACGCAGTGATCATGGTCAATAATGCCGACTGGCTCTGCGAGGTGCGCCTCCTCGATTTCATGCGCGATATCGGCAAATTCTTTTCCGTCAATGCCCTGCTCAATCGTGACAGTGTGCGCACCCGCCTCGAAGACCGGGATACGGGTATCTCCTTCACGGAATTTTCCTATATTCTGCTGCAGGCCTATGACTATCTCCACCTGAACAAAAAATACAATTGCCGCCTCCAGGTGGGCGGTGCCGATCAGTGGGGCAACATTGTCTCGGGCATGGACATCACACGCCGTCTGAACAATGCAGCCACCTTCGGGCTCACCTTCCCCCTGGTCACCAAGGCTGACGGGGCGAAATTCGGTAAATCGGAAACAGGAAATATCTGGCTGGACAGCGACCGCACGTCACCCTATCAGTTCTACCAGTTCTGGATGAATCAGGCTGATGATGATGTGTCCCGTTTCCTGCGCTTCTTCACTTTCCTCTCCAAAGAAGAAATTGAAGAACTGGATGAGCAGATTAAAGAAGCACCCCAGGAACGGCTTGCCCAGCGACGCCTTGCCGAAGAGGTGACCCGCCTGGTTCATGGCGAGACAGCCCTGTCCAATGCCGTGGCGGCGACTCAGGCCATGTTCGGCGGTGACTGGACAAGACTGGATGCGGGGATGCTACTCGACGTCTTTTCAGAAGTGCCTCATACGGATATTCCGCTGGAAGTGTTGAAACAGACCCATCTGCTTACGGATCTTCTTGTGGAAGCCCGAGTCTTCGCCAGCAAGGGCGAGGCAAGGCGTCTCATCAAGAACGGCGGACTCTATGTGAACAACGAACGTATCATGAAGGATGATCAGGCCGCTTCGGATCTGGCTCTCCTGGCCGGAAATATCCTGGTGGCCCGGGTAGGCAAAAAATCCTATCATCTCATCCGCTTTTCATGAGCGGCGAGCGACGCGATACAGCCCGTAAAAAAAATGCCGCCTGTCGAAACAGAGCGGCACTGTGGTGAAGACAAAAGATGGTGCCCGAGGCGAGAATCGAACTCGCACCCCATTGCTGGGACTAGATCCTTAGTCTAGCGTGTCTGCCATTTCCACCACCCGGGCGTGATAGTAACGGTGAACACTGTACCAAAAAAGGGCAGGAAGAATCAACCTGATTCCTGTTTTTTTCTCGATAGGAAAGAGTATTTGCTCAGGAAAAGCACTGATACAAGTGCTTTTCTGAAGCGGTAATCGGATCCCCTTATTTTGTCCGCTGTTCCCGCGGATCAGGACATGCAATGAAGCCCCAGCCTCTGATTTTCATCCAGAATATGGACTGTATCATTACAGGACAACGGATCTTTGAAAAGCTGAATTTTTCCCTGGAAGCCGGTGAAAAATGTACCCTCGCCGGTGCTTCAGGGTCGGGGAAAAGCACTCTGCTCAAAATGATCCTCGGTTTCGTCCCTGCACCGCCGGGCACTCTCTTTATCAACGGTGTGGAAGTGACGGCGAAAAGCTGCTGGCATATCCGACAGGAAATGGCTTATGTATCTCAGGAACCGGAAATCGGCACCGGCCCCGTAAGAGATTTCCTCGCCCGGCCCTTTGCCTTTTCCGCAAACTTATGCCATCATTTTGACCAAGAGGAAGGGGAATCACTTTTCGAGACTTTTCTCCTTCCGGCTGATACCTGGAACAAAGATCTTTCCATGTTGTCGGGCGGAGAAAAACAGCGCGTGGCTCTGGTGGCGGCGCTGCTCTTGAAGCGCAAACTCCTGCTTCTGGACGAAGTCGCTTCCGCATTGGATACAGAATCCAAAGAAGCCGTCAGGCGTTATCTGGCTGCTCAGAATGATACGGCCATCCTTTCCGTATCCCATGACACGGAAGATTTCACACTCTCCTCACGGGTGGTCTGGATGGAGGAACTCACAGGAGAGAATGCTCATGCCCACCGCTGATATTCAATATGGTCAACTGCTCCTGGGATATGGCCTGCTCCTTTTTCCCCTCGCTGTTTTTCTCTGGTATGGGATTCCGCTCATCGGGCAAACCCTCATCAGCGCATTGCGGATGACTGTGCAGCTTCTTTTCATCGGCTTTTATCTGCAGGTGCTTTTCGACCTCGATAACCTGTGGCTGAATATGACCTGGCTCGCTGTCATGATTGTCGTGGCCGATGCGTCCATCATCCGGGGTTGCGGACTCAATTACCGTTTCTTCATGATGCCTCTGTTCTTCTCCCTGTTTCTGGGTACGGTGATTCCTCTGCTCATCTTTCTGCTCGTGATTCTCTATCCGACCCCGAGTCTGGAAGCACGCTTCATCATTCCCATTTCCGGGATGATTCTGGGAAATTGTCTGCGTGCCGATATTGTGGGGATCCAGAATTTTTATCATGCCTTGCGTCAGCGGGAGAAGGAATACTTTTTCTTTCTCAGCTCCGGAGCAAGCTTACAGGAAGCGATCAGGCCCTTCCTTCGCAATGCCCTGCAGGCCGCCCTGGCTCCGTCACTGGCGACCATGGCCACCATGGGACTCGTTTCCGTTCCGGGGATGATGACAGGGATCATGATGGGCGGCGTGAATCCGGCCGCAGCCATCAAATATCAGATAGCCATCATGATCGCTATATTCTCGGGAACAGCCATCACCGTCACGCTGGCCATTTATTTCAGCCGGCGCAGAACCATCTCAGCCTGGGGTGTTCTGAATCAGGCGATTTTTACGGATCGCCAGACCTGAGCCACCGTTTTATTCCTCTGATTCTATGCCATAGAAGGCATCGATGGTCTGGAGAATCTGATCGCGGGGAGCCACATTGGGCGTCACTTGTAAGCCCGTGAGCCGTTCGATATCCTCGATGACAAGCAGATTGCCGGGATTGTCCATAATGAGCACAAGCTCTTTTCCGAGCACCTGTTTGGGAATGCAGCACCGGGTCTTGGCGAGCCTTTCGGGAACCAGCCGCACGGCATTCACATGAAGATCGCTCACGGAAACGGAGACGAGAGGACATCTGTACACAGCGGCGATGATCTCGGCAAGATCCAGGGGAGCCACCCAGTCCATACGGGCGAGCACGGAGACGAAGTCCGTCTCCGGATGCGCCTTCTGTTCGGAAATGGCCTCGGCAAGCTGATCTTCCGTAATACGATTAAGGGCGACGAGTACTTCGCCCAGATTCCGCTGTTTCTGACGGGGAAGGCTTTGTATGACATCCCGGATGGCCTTCCCGGCATCGGCGGGAGCGGGTGCCGGACGTGGCGGGAGATTGTCCAGTTCCAGTTCTCTCTCCAGACTCAGATCCTGACTCACATTCTGACCTGTTTCGGCGGGATGCCGTCGCAGGGAGCGCAATTCCGTACGGGCTTCCTCAGCCTCACGGAGTGCCTCGGCAAGCTGACGGGCCAGCCCCGCCTTGGTCCCTTTGGAGAGCTCATCTTCCAGCCGTTCTTCCAGCTGTTTTGTCCTGTGTTTTTCAGCCTGCAGTTCAGCCTTGATCTTTTCAACATCTTCCGTGGGAGCCGCCTGATCCACTTCGATCAGAAGTTCTTTGATCTGGAGATGAAGACTCGCCACTTCCTGTTGCAGCTGCTCATTGCTGCTCTGCAATTCCTGCTGTTCCTGCTGAAGACTGGTAACGGAAGCTTCGGACTTTTTCCGGGACTCTTCGAGGGAAGCGCGCATTTCTTCGGAACCCTGCAACTGAGACTGAACCCGGGAGAATTTCTCTTTCTGTTCGGCCAGCTCCCGCGTTGCAGCCTCCAGCGCAACCTGAATTTCTGAGCATTTCCCTTTCCATTCGCCAGCCGTCCGTTCGCTGTTTTCCGAATCGGAGGCCAGTGTTTCCAGAGCTTCACGGGCATTAGCGGCACTCTTGAGAGCATCCTCTTTTTCCGCTGTCAGATCGGCAACCAGTCGTTTCATATCATCCAGTGCCGCTTCAAGGCTTTCAGCACGTTCTTTATGTCCTGTCAGTTCACCCGCCAAAGCGGAAACACGCTCTTCCGTGTCTCCGCTTTCTGAAAGGAGTTTTTCCAGTTTATCTTCAGCCACCTCAGCACGACGTTCAGCGGTATCGAGGGCATTTTCACGATCACCCAGTTCACTTTGCAGAAAGGCGATCTTCTCCTGCTGTTCCGCCGTCTGGCCCTGCACTTTTTCAAGATCGGCACGGACTTCATCCAGCGAGGCCTGCACACTGTTCCGGGCGGCCCGGGCTTCTTCCAGAGCGCCCTGAACTTCCGCAACCTCATCGCCGCAGACTTCGTGGGACTTCTGAGCCTCGCCCAACTGTGATGCGAGCCCTTCCTTTTCTTCCTGAGCCGCTTTCAGTTCATTGCTGAGCTGTTCACGGGAAGCTTCCACCTCGCTGAGACGCTGCTGAGCGGCGGCAAGATCTGTCTCCGCCTGGTTCAGGGCGGTACGATGCACTTCCAGATCGGAAAGAAGTTTTTCCTTTTCCTCTTCCAATGCCGTCAGCACACTGTTCTGCTTTTCTTTTTCTTCCGAGACTTGACGAAGAGCCTCGGCCTGTTCATCACTCTGACTGGCCGCTCCTTTGCGTTCCTCTTCAAGGGCAGCCAGCTGCGACTTCAACTGTTGCTGATCGGCCGTCAACCCTTCCAATGCTGTGAGCCTCTCTTCAAGCTCCTGACGGGTCTCCGCTTCCGTCTGCTCCAGTGCCTGAATGCGCTCCTGAGCTGCGGCGAGCTCTCGACTCCGCGCTGTCAAAGCAGCCTGCAACTGGCCACTGCGTTCTTCAACACTGGCGAGCATACTTTCCTTGTCGGCCACAAGACGTTCCAGTGCCTGGATCTGGGCAAGATGCTCCTCACCACGACCACTGCCACTGGTGACCTCAAACTTTTTGCGCAGTTCCGTAAAACGATCTTCGGATGATTGCAGGGCTTTATTCTTGCGATCCAGCTGCATGTCCAGATCTTCGGCACGTTGCTGTGCTGCTGTGCGCTCGGCGGCCATGGCCTCAATCTTTTCCTGAAGCCGCAGGATACGGCGCCGGGCAACGCCGATGGTCTCATTGCGCTTTTGCAGATGCTCTTCCAGCCCCTGGACATAATGTTGGACCTTTTCGCCGCCCCCCTCTTCGAGCTGCTGCTCCAGCTTTTCGATCTTCGCTGTGGAATCGGCCAGTTCCTGATCCTTACCCGCAAGCTGCTCTTCCAGAACAAGCACACGTTCCTGAAGCGCACCGTCCCCGCCCGGACTGGAACCAGTCTGCAAGGACAAGGCCTCAAATTCTTTTGCGTGCCGTTCAAAGAGAGCCGACTGCGTGGCGTGGGTACTGTCCAGTTGCTCCTCCAGCCCTTCCACCACGGCTTTCATCTGTGCCAGTTGAGCGACCAGGGCCTGATGTGACTCCTGAAAGCGACTGGCTTCCTCTTTGACAGAATCCAAAAAAGCGACCAACTCATTACTCACAGCGTTGTCTTCCATGATAGTTATCCTGGGCCCTTCTTAAACGGAACATATTACTCCTGTTTATACTGTTAACTTAGTATAAATTATTTACTGATTTATATCAAGATATGAAAGTTGCAATTAGACCACGGAAGGAAAGAGAAAGAAAACAGGAATTGAACCACGAAGAATTGGACCACGGAAATCACGGAACACACGGAAAGAAGAAAATAAAGGCATAAAAAAATAAGAAGTAAATACACAGGAAACAAAGGCTTTATATTTCTTTTTTCTTTTTTGTTTTTTGTTTAATCCAGTGAATATTATTACCCGCATATCTTTTTCATATCATCAACTATATTAATCAACCCGTATATAAGCATAAAAAAATAAGAGGTAAATACACAGGAAACAGAGGCTTTATATTTCTTTTTTCTTTTTTTCTTTTCCTCAAGTAAATGCTATTATCTTTACATCTTCATCATGTCACCAACTTTATTGATCAACCCAAATAAAAACAAAAAAAACAAGTTAAAAGAAATCTTTTCCTCTGTGCTTAACCCTTCAATCTACTATCCATCTTCAAAAGTCTTTTTCCGTGTGTTCTGTGTGTTCCGTGGTTCAATTTTTTCGTGGTTCGATTTCTTCCGTGGTTTTAATTAAGGAGGTTATAGTCATGTCGTTGCTGTACAAGGAAGAGAGTTACCTTCTTCGGGGGGCCATATATGAGGTGTACCAGGAATTGGGCCATGGTTATGTTGAGATGGTGTATCAGAGCTGTCTTGAACAAGAATTGGCAACGAGAGACATCCCTTTTCATACACAGAAGCGGTATCCGCTGAGATATAAAGGGATACTGTTGAAGCATGAGTTTGTGCCGGATCTGCTTTGCTTTGACAAGATTCTTGTTGAACTGAAAGCGGTGAAGGTGCTGACAGCTGAGCACCGTGCTCAGGTGATGAATTATTTGAAGGTTACGGAATTGAAATTGGGGTTGCTGGTAAATTTTGGACATTATCCCGGAGTGGAGATAGAACGGATTGTATTGTAAGAATTGGACCACGGATGAAGAGAATTGGACCAGGTCAATCACGGAACACACGGAAAGAAGAAAATAAAGGCATAAAAAAAAAGAAGTAGATACACAGGAAACAAAGGCTTTATATTTCTTCTTTTTTTCTTTTCCTCAAGTAAATGCTATTATCTTTACATCTTCATCATGTCATCAACTTTATTGATCAACCCAAACAAAAGCAAAATAAAACACGTTAAAAGAAATCTTCTCCTCTGTGCTTAATCCTTCAATCCAGTATCCATCTTCAAAAGTCTTTTTCCGTGTGTTCAGTGTGTTCCGTGGTCCAATTCTCCGTGGTTGTTCTTCCTGCTGTGGTATGCTAGGATATTTGAGGTTATGATGTTTTTTGTTTGCAATGATACACCGAGGTGAAATTCATGGCACAGACGGGAGTTTTTGCGCCTGGTGCACGCGTAGTGGTACGCGGAGAGGAATGGCTTGTTAAGGCCTGTCACTCTGTGAACACAGGGGGTTCCGCTCTTCAGGTAGTGGGCATGTCAGAGCTGGTACGAGACCACGAAGCCACTTTTCTCACCGTCCTCGACCAGGTCGAGGAAATGCGTCCTGAAAAGACTGACCTGGTTGAAGATGACTCCCCGCAATACCGTCGTTCCCGCCTTTTTCTGGAGAGTCTTCTTCGTCGCAGTCCTCCTGCGGACGAGCGCATTTATCTGGGTCACCAGGCGGCCATGAACCCTGCGCCCTATCAGCTTACCCCGGCATCCATGGCATTGTCGGCCCTCCGTCCACGTATACTCATTGCCGACGGCGTAGGCATCGGCAAGACTCTGGAAGCGGGCGTTCTCCTCTCCGAACTGATCAAGCGGGGCCGTGGCGATCGCATTCTGGTTGTGGTCCTCAAATCACTGCTCACCCAGTTTCAGCAGGAATTATGGACCCGTTTCAGTATCCCCCTCGTCCGTCTCGATTCCATCGGTCTGCAGCGTGTCCGCGCGCGCATCCCGGCGAACAAGAATCCTTTTTACTACTTCAACCGCGCCATTATATCCATAGACACCTTGAAAAATGATGGCCGTTACCGCACTTTTCTGGAAGATTGCAAATGGGATGTCATTGTCATTGATGAATGCCACCATGTAGCCAATGCGGACACGCAGCGCAACCGTCTGGCATCCCTTCTGGCCCGCACCTGCGATTCCCTCATCCTCACTTCCGCCACTCCCCACAACGGCAAGCCCGAGAGCTTCGCCAATCTCATGAACATGCTCGACCCCACGGCCATTGCCAACCCTCTGGATTATTCGCGGGACGAAATCAAGGGTCTCTTTGTCCGTCGTTTCAAAAAAGACGTGAGCCATGAGGTGGGCGAACATTTCAGGGAACGGGAAGCCATGCCCCTCCCCGTCTTCACCACGGACCGGGAAGAAGGTATACTGAAGCGCCTCAAGGGTCTCCAGTTCCATACACTCAACAAAAAAAACAAGCGTGGTCGGGACATCCTTTTCCGTACCACCCTGTTCAAAGCCTTTTTATCGAGTCCTCATGCCTGTCTGGAAACGGTGGAAAATCGCCTGAAGACTATTGATGAAAAGCTTAATGATGCACCTGTGAACAGGAGCGATCTGGAAAGTGACTGGCAGATTCTCGACATGCTCTACAACGAACTGCAACAGGTCGTGGAACAGCCCTGCGGAAAAGTGAAGGCTCTTTTCAAATGGCTCGACTCCATCGGCTGGACAGGGCTGAAAGACAGTCCCCGGGTACTGCTCTTTTCCGAAAGAATCTGTACCCTGAAAATGCTGCGCCATGCACTGGCCAGCCACTATGATCTGCGCGATGAGGCGATCACCCTCTTCCATGCAGCCCTTTCCGATACGGAGCAGATGAGCATCGTGGAAGACTTCGGCAAAAAAGATGCCCCTGTCCGGATACTTCTTGCCACAGACGTGGCCTCCGAAGGAGTGAACCTCCATCACTTCTGTCATCATCTCGTACACTTCGACATCCCCTGGTCTCTCATCACGCTCGAACAACGAAATGGCCGCATCGACCGTTACGGCCAGAATGAGAATCCCATCATCGTTTATCTCACCACAAGAACGGACGATCCTTCGCTCCGGGGCGACATGCACATTCTCAAAGTACTTGTCGAAAAGGAAAGATACGTCTACAAAAATATTGGTGACGCCACGACCCTCACCGGGATATACAGTGCCGAGGAAGAAGCGGAAGTGCTTCAGGGCGAGCTGGATTTCGGCGGCAACCCTGAAGACATCTACCCGGAGGAACCCGAAGACCTGGGCATTCTTTCTCTTCTTCTGGACAGCGAACTTGCCGCGCCGCCACCCCCGGAAGATACAGGGATCACCCTCTCTCTATATGAAAACGACCTCAGCTTTCTTCGGGCCGCCTTCGACGAACTTTGTGAAGAAAACAGCGACCTGCCTTATCCCGATTTCTATCCTGATCATCCCTCTGTGGAAATGGCCATGCCCGAAGACCTGCAGCGGCGCTTTCACTTCGTGCCCAGAGAAGCCTGGCCAAAAAACAACAAACTCTTCCTCACCAGCGATCGACAGCGTGTTCAGGATGCCATAGCCGATGCGCGCCGTCTTTCCAAAGAAGAACTGTCCACCTGGCCCGATGCACAGCTCCTCTGGGAACTGCATCCGGCCATGCAATGGCTGCTGGATAAGGTCATCTGCCGCTTTCAACGACACGAAGCTCCCGTCATCTGCACCGGCAAGCTCTCGCCCGACAACAGCGCCTGGCTTTTCCAGGGCATTCTTTCCAACAGGCGCAGCCAGCCTGTCATTGTGGATTGGTTCGTCATCCGCTATCAGAGCAAGCGTTTTCTGGGAATCCAGCCTCTCAAAGAATTTCTGGATACATCCGGCTTTCTACAGGGCCTGCCCAACAGGGACTATGATACAGAAGCGGTTGAAACCCTGCAGGAGCAGCGACAGGAGGTAGTGGACAAAGCACTGGAACATCTGGCTCAACTCCGGGGCCGTCGCATCCGCGAACTGGAGGAACGGCTCCAGGAAGACAACAAACGCTTCGATCGCTGGCGGCGCCGTTCTATGGAGAAGATAGAGCTGGACAGGTTCATGTATGGAGGCGACACGGGAAGATTGCGCCGCGATATAGCCGAGCGGCTCCGGAAGGAAGAGAATCGGGTGGAAGCTCAAAGCAAAATCCGCAAAGAATGGCTCCGCGACAGTCTTGAAGTGGTGGAAAGACCGTATTTGAAACTGACTGCATTATTTATAGGCACACAATGAAGAGAATTGAACCACGGAGAATTGGACCACGGAACACACGGAACACACGGAAAAAGAGTTTGAAGGCATAAAACAATAAGAGGTAAATACACAGGAAGCTGAGGCTTTATATTTCTTTTTCTTTTTTTGTTTTAATCCAGTGAATAATATTCCCTGCGTAACTCTTTCATGTCATCAAGCATATTAATCAACCCGTATAGAAGCATAAAACAATAAGAGGTAAATACACGGGAAACAGAGGCTTTATATTTCTTTCTTTTCTTTGTCTTTTTTCTTTTCCTCAAGTAAATGCTATTATCTTTACATCTTCATCATGTCACCAACTTTATTGATCAACCCAAACAAAAGCAAAAAAAACAAGTCAAAAGAAGTCTTCTCCTCTGTGCTTAACCCTTCAATCTACTATCCATCTTCAAAAATCTTTTTCCGTGTGTTCCGTGTGTTCCGTGGTCCAATTTCTTCCGTGTGTGACCTGAATTCTGCGGTCCTATTCTCCGTGGTTATATTCTAATAAATGAGGTTGATCTTATGTCCCTGGATCTCACCGGTATCAGCAACGTCAACGAGTTTTACGGTGACTATTATCTGGACGCCCTGTTTGAAAAAGACACGAAAGAACTCGCAGACCGATGGCTCGCTGCAGAGGAAGAGAAAGGGTGCATACCGCCCGACAAAGCCTTCTCAGCCTGTGGCCAGCTTTATTTCAAAGCCAAGGCCCGTGCAGAAGAGACCACGCGTGTGGAAGATAATTTTTTTGAAGCACGCCCCGTCAACATCGCACTTCTGGAAGCACTGGGCTATGAATACGAGAGCGGGCGCTATGAACTGCTTGATGACCAGAGTCTCATCCCCGTCCTCGCCACCTATCAGCGGGCTGGCGAGCCCTGGCTCTGGCTGCTGGAGGCACCCTTCCCCACGCGGCGCGACGAGGACAACACCGCCACTTTGGAACGGGGCCTTCTTCCCTGTCAGAACCCACCGACCTCTTCTGAGCTGGCGGACTTTTCCCTGGCTCAAGGGAACTGGGAAAATCTTTTTTCCGCCATCTTCCAAAAAGAGTTGAAGCCCCGCTGGCTCATCCTCTTCGCAGGAAGTGAGATTTATCTCATTGACCGCCACAAATGGGGTCAGGGCAAATACATGCTCTTCGATCTGGACGAACTCTTCGGCCGTCGCAGCAGAGATACCCTCCGTGCGGCGGCCCTTCTCCTCAGCCGTGATGCCATCAACCCCGATGAGGCTCTCCCCCTCCATGACAGCCTCGATGAGAACTCCCACAAACACGCCTTCAGTGTTTCCAGCGATCTGCAATATGGCATACGCCGTGCCGTGGAACTGCTGGGCAATGAATATGTGTGGTATCAGCGGAACATCGGCAAGAAAGCAGTCTTCAGCGATGAGGCACTGGCACGGGCACTGACGGAAGAATCACTCCTCTATCTGTACCGGCTTCTCTTTCTTTTCTATGCCGAAGCCCGGGGCGGCGAGCTCGATGTGGCGCCCATGAAAAGCGATGAGTACCGCCTCGGCTACAGTCTGGAAACCCTCCGCGATCTGGAGCTGGCTCCCCTCACCACGCCGGAAGCGCAAAATGGTTATTTCTTCGACGAAAGCCTGCGCAAACTGTTCACGCTCATCAACGACGGTCACAACCCGCTCCAGACAGAGATGGAAAGTACCCTGGCCCGGGAAGAGGAAGTCGCGGAATATATAGACCGGGGCTTCACACTCCGGGGACTCAACAGCCCGCTCTTTGACCTCAAACGCACCCCCCGCCTCAGTGCCGTGCGTCTGCGCAACAGCATCCTTCAAGAGGTCATCCAACTCCTCTCCCTCTCCAGGGTGGGCGGCACAAGAAGGGGCGGCCGACGCGACAGAGGTCGCATCAGCTATGCCCAGCTCGGCATCAACCAGCTCGGTGCCGTCTATGAAGGAGTCCTCTCCTACACGGGCTTCTTCGCTCAGGAAACTCTCTACGAAATGAAGGCCGCCGACCAGAAGGCCGGCGACGAAACGGATCAGGCCTGGTTCGTTCCTGAATCACGGATCAGCGATTACAAGGAAGAAGAATTTGTCCGGGAAGCCGTGGAAGGCGATGTCCCCGGAGCAACACAGCGGAAGAAATACGAAAAAGGCAGTTTCATCTTCCGCCTCGCCGGAAGAGACCGGGAAAGCTCCGCCTCCTACTATACTCCCGAATGTCTCACCCAGTCCGTCGTCAAGTACAGCCTCAAAGAACTCCTCAAAGACAAGACAGCCGATGAAATCCTCCAGCTGCGCCTCTGCGAACCCGCCATGGGCTCCGCCGCCTTCATCAACGAAGGTGTGAACCAGTTGGCCCAGGCCTATCTGGAAAAAAAACAGGCCGAGACGGGGGAGCTCATCCCCCCTTCCGACTATACCGAAGAACGGCAGCGCGTCAAGGCCTTTCTGGCGGAACACAACTGTTATGGCGTGGACCTCAACCCCATCGCCACAGAGCTGGCCCGCACCTCTCTCTGGCTCAATACCATCCATCGGGGCAGCCAGTGTCCCTGGTTCGGCCTGCGCCTAGCCACGGGAAACAGCCTCGTCGGTGCCCGCCGTCAGATCTTTGATGCCGCCGATCTGCGCGACAAAAGCAAAAAAACCAACTGGCTCAGTCTCAGCCCCCTCCCCCTCGCCCTGGGGCCCCAATGGCTGGAAAGACCCCGTCAGGGCGTATACCACTTCCTCGTGGCCGATGATGACATGGCCGCCTTTGACAAGAATAAAGCCATGCGGGAGCTCATGCCCGACGCAGTGAAAGGAATAACAGCCTGGCGCAAAGCTTTCTGCCAGCCCTACGACCAGTATGACACGGACAAGCTCCTGGAGCTCAGTGCCGCCATTGATGAGCTCTGGCAACAGGTCATCCGGGAAAGACGGGAAGCTGTAGCAAAAACCACCAAAAGTCCACGCCTCTGGGGACAGCCCCACCGCCAAAGTCCCACTCCCCTTTATGAGGAACAGGACAGGATCGCCGCGGAACTGCAGCGGCCCTATACAGCCTTCCGCCGTCTCAAACTCATCATGGACTACTGGTGCGCCCTCTGGTTCTGGCCTCTGGATCAGAGCGAGCTCCTACCCACCCGGGACAGCTTTCTCCTGGAGGTGGAGCTCATCCTCAAAGGAACCGTCACAGGAGGAGATGCGGAATCGCTTTTCATGGGTCTGGAGCAGGAAGAGGCTCTCAGTGCCGACCATGTGGCCTTTGTAAAAAAATTCGGCAGAGTCAATGTGGATACTCTCTGCAAAGATGTGCCACGCCTCGGCCTCGTCCAGGAAATTGCAAAACAACGAAACTTCCTTCATTGGGAACTCCAATTCGCGGAAGTCTTCGCTGACAAGGGAGGCTTCGATCTCATCCTCGGAAATCCACCGTGGATCAAGGTTGGATGGAATGAAGGAGGCCTTCTCGCCGAATTTGAGCCTTTCTTTGCCCTCAGAAAACTCTCAGCTGACGCCATGGCCCGACAAAGACACAAATATCTGACTCAGGAAGTACGACTCAAAGAATACTGCTCTGAATTTGTGGGACAAACGGCCACCAAAGCTTTTCTCAATGCCCGACAAAATTACCCACTTCTCGAAAAAATTCAAACCAATCTATACAAATGTTTCATTACCCGATCTTGGGAAATCGCAGCCGAAGGAGGAGTTATAGGCCTAGTTCATCCTGAAGGCGTTTATGACGACGCCAGGGGAGGGCGTTTACGAAAGGCTCTTTATATCCGCCTGAGAGCGCACTTTCAATTTATCAATGAGCTTATTCTATTTGATATAAGTCATACAAGACATTACAGCATAAATATATATGAAAATAAAATAGGGAAACCCATTTCTTTTCTTCACATGTCGAACCTATTCCATCCTCTCACCATTGACGGCTCCATGCAACACGATGGAGAGGGGAATGTACCGGGGTATAAGAATGAAAACAATCAATGGGAATTACGACCTCACAGACACCGCCTCCTGACAATCGATAAAGACAGGCTGAAGCTCATGGCTTCTCTCTATGATTCCCCTGGAACACCTCCTCTGGAAGCCCGCCTTCCTGTTATTCACAGTGAAGAAATTATACAGGTTCTGAAAAAAATAGCCCACCAACATCGGCGTCTGAGTGATTTAGACGATCTGTTCTTTTCTACGGTTATGTTTGATGAAACTTATGCCCAACGGGATGGCATTATCCGCAGGGAAACGCAGCAGCTGAAAGACGTCAGGGACTGGGTACTGTCAGGTCCTCATTTCTTTGTGGGAACCCCCTTTGCTAAAACGCCCAATGAAGGTTGTAAGCACGGTCTTGATTATACCTCCATTGATCTCACGGTCATAGATCCTGACTATTTGCCTCGAACGAATTATCTGCCTGCTTGTTCCCCTGAGGAGTATAAGCAGCAGACGCCCCACTGGAAAGAGAAAGCCGTAACGGAGTTTTTCCGACACGTTCATCGGAGGATGTGTGACACTACAGGTGAAAGGACATTGATCTCCACCATTTGTCCACCAGGAGCTGCACACATCAACACTGTCTTATCCGTCGTTTTTGACGACTATATTACCCTATGTCTGGTGGAAGGCTTGTTGCACTCTCTGGTCTATGATTTTTTTATTAAGACCACTGGCAAGAGCGATCTTTTCATAGATACTTTTGTGCAACTCCCGTTACCATCAACTGAAACGCTGAATCAGGAAATTGTAACCCGTGCTTTGAAATTGACCTGCCTCACCTCTCATTACGCTGACCTTTGGAATGCCTTGATGCCTACGCCCTGGACTTGGGAGAGTGCTTTACGCACAGATCTGGAGCGACGTCAGGCATTGGTGGAGCTGGATGCTCTGGCTGCTCTGGCATTGGATCTGACGGAGGAGGAATTGATTACGATTTACCGGGTTCAGTTTTCTGTGCTGCAAGGTTATGAACAAAACAACCGCTATGATCGTTTAGGGCGGCTGGTTCCTGGGGCGGTATTGAAGCTTGCGGAGCAGATGGAGGTGGATATTCGTGAGCCTTTGAAGCGGAGCGGGTACCGTGGGGATGGGGCCTTGTTGGGCGAGGTGGTGTTGCCGGGAGGTGAGAGGAGTGTGGGTATCCGCTGGGAAGACCCTAAAATGGAACCACGGATGGAACGGGTATATGTGCCTCCCTTCAAGAAGAACGACCGTGAAAAGGATATGAGGGAAGCTTATAGAAGATTTAAAAAATTGAACCACGGATGAAGAGAATTGGACCAGGTCAATCACGGAACACACGGAAAGAAGAAAATAAAGGCATAAAAAAAATAAGAAGTAAATACACAGGAAACAAAGGCTTTATATTTCTTTTTTGTTTTTTGTTTTAATCCAGTGAATATTATTACCCGCATATCTCTTTCATATCATCAACTATATTAGTCAACCCGTATATAAGCATAAAACAATAAGAGGTAAATACACGGGAAACAGAGACTTTATATTTCTTTCTTTTCTTTTTTCTTTTCCTCAAGTAAATGCTATTATCTTTACATCTTCATCATGTCATCAACTTTATTGATCAACCCAAACAAAAACAAAAAAACAAGTTAAATGAAATCTTTTCCTCTGTGCTTAATCCTTCAATCTACTATCCATCTTCAAAAGTCTTTTCCCGTGTGTTCAGTGTGTTCCGTGGTCCAATTTCTTCCGTGTGTTCAGTGTGTTCCGTGGTCCAACTCTTCCGTGGTTTAAAGAGGTTGTTTCATGATCCCTGGTATTATCGCTAACGAGCTCAAAGACACCTTGTTGGATTTTCTTGATACAACCTTTTCTTTTCAGGACAAAGATGTTGCTGAGCGGTTGCAGGCTTTTCTCTGTGATCCGAAGGAGGGTATATTCAAGGGCCCTTATGTGAACATGCAGCTTCCTTATCGGCGTGGCGACATGTCGGAGGCTGCGCGTTATCTGGAGGTTCACCCCTCTTTTCATCCTTATCTGCATCAGTTGAGTGCCTTTCACCGTCTTTCGAGTCTGAAAGGTCGTCAGCCTCTGTCGACGGTGGTGACCAGTGGCACGGGCTCGGGTAAGACGGAGTGTTTTCTCTATCCCTTATTGGATCATTGTTACCGTATGGCAAATGGTGCGATCCGTCAGCCGGGTGTGAAGGCGGTGATTCTTTATCCCATGAATGCTCTGGCTTCGGACCAGGCGAAACGTTTTGCGGAGGTGATCTGGGGTGACAAACGCCTGCAGGGGAAAGTGCGTGTGGGCATGTATGTGGGCGAACGTGAGGGTGATGTGGCCCGTCATACGACGATGGGTCCTGATCATGTGATTACGGACCGTGATACCCAGCGCAATCAACCTCCCGATATTCTGCTCACCAATTACAAGATGCTGGATTATCTGTTGATCCGCCCGGAGGATCAGAAGATCTGGCAGTATACAAGCGGGAAGAGCTTACGTTATCTTGTGCTGGATGAGCTTCACAGTTATGACGGAGCGCAGGGCAGTGATGTGGCCTGTCTGATCCGGCGTTTGAAGGCGAAGCTCGGCATTGAGCCCGGAGGGCTTTGTTGTGTGGGTACGAGTGCGACGCTGGCGGGTGATGCTTCGCAGGCCAAGGGCGATCTGGTGGCCTTTGCGGAGCGTCTTTTCGGGGAGCGCTTCGGTCTGGCGGCTGTGATCAGCGAAGAGCGTGAGGAAATGTCGGTTTATCTGGATGCGCCTTCGCTGGATGACAACAAATTTCCGGAGGTGAAGAGCGTTGACGAGCTGCTTCCGGGGCTGGAGGAAAGTATTGAGGACTATGTGTCACGTCAATGCGGCTTGTGGTTTCAGGATCCGACGCTGAGCCCTCTGGAGCGGGGCCGGGTTCTGAGTGAGCACAGCTTTCTTCGCACGATTCTGACGAATCTGGAAAACAGTGTGACCGAATGGGGCGAATGGCGTAAGCGAATTGCGGCGTGGGACCCTGTCTTTGAAACTTTTTCCGTAGAGAAACAGAATGCGTTGCTCCAGTCTTTTCTGAGCATTATCAACGAATCGAAAAAGGATTTTGACGGCTTTGTGGCGCCTTTCCTGGCCTGTCAGGTTCAGCTGTGGGTACGGGAGGTGAGGCGGCTCATGCGCCGGATCTCTCCGGAGCCGGCGTTTTTCTGGCGCGATGAGGTGCCTTTGAACTCGGAGATCACAGGCTTGCCCATGGTCTATTGTCGTGACTGCGGGCATACGGGCTGGCTGACTTTCAAACGGAAGGCGGACAGTCGCGTGAGCGAAGATCCGCGGGAAATTTACAGGGAATTTTTTGACCGGGGCGCCAGAACTTGTTATCTCTTTCCTCATGAAAAAGGGGATGCCCTGACGGGTACGAAGGATTTTTTATGTTCGTGCTGTCTGGAACTGAGCCACAATCCTGTGTGTCAGCAATGCGGGGGGCCGGGAGTGGCTGTGACAGCGCACAGGCGGATGAGCCAGGGACAGTTTCCGCGGGACATGCAGCAGTGTCCGCGCTGTGAGAGCGAACATGCCTTGTCTGTGGTGGGTTCTCAGGCGGCGAGTCTTTCGTCTGTGGCTGTGAGCCATCTGTATATCAGTCCTTTCAACAGGGACAAGAAGATGCTTGCCTTTACGGATTCCGTACAGGATGCGAGTCATCGGTCGGGCTTTTTTGCGGCACGTACTTTTCGTTTCAATCTTCGTACGGCATTACAGACCCTTCTTGAGAAAGAGGAGTCCGGGGCGATGCCTCTGAAAGATTTCGGTGACAAACTGGTGGATTATTGGCTGATCAGGATGGATGGCGACTGGAAAAAGCTCATCGCCACCTTTTTGCCGCCTGATCTGGCGCCCATGCCGGAATATACGGCGTTTATCACGGGGCCGGACAGGAAACCGGACAAGAAATTTTTGAAGAGATTCATGAAGCGGCTCCGCTGGGAGATCAGCATGGAGTTCGGGCTCAACTGTCGCACGGGCCGGAGTCTTGAGAAGGTGGGGTGTTCCACGGTCTGCCTGGATCCGGCGCTTCTGGATGAGGCGGCGGAAGCGCTGGAGGAGGCGCTGCGTATCCATGAGGCGAATCTTGCAGACATCAGCCGTGAGCGGCTCCGTTATTTCCTGCTGGGCTGGCTGACCCGGGCCCGTCAACGGGGAGCCGTGTATGATCCGCTGTTGAAGCGCTATGGCCAGAATCAGGGGAACAGGTATTTCCTGACGAAGAAGAATGAGCCTCTCATGTCGCCTTTCAGTTCTGAAAGCCGACTCCCCCGTTTTCTTTCTCTGGGTTTGGGCGAGACAGTGTTTGACCCTCTTTTGCGCTTCGGCGGAGGCAGTGCCAATTGGCATTCCAACTGGGTCCATCGCTCTTTGCAGATTCCTGATACAGCTGGTGACGTGAATGCGCTGTACAGACATGCTGTGGCTGTTTTGGCGAAGGTGGGTGTGCTGACCCTTATCCCGAAGACGAAGGACGAGGTTTATGCCATCAATCCGGATGCTTATCTGATCACCAGACATACGGCCTTCTTGCGCGGTTCCGGGATGGATCACGCCTTGACTGTTGCGGCTGACGATCTTCGCTTCTGGGAGGGGATGCCCTGTCTGGGTTGGTTATCGGAGGATCTTTATCAGGCTGATGAGGAAGGAAGAGATTCTTTCTATGTGAAATTTTACCGTCGTGGCCAGGTTGCCCGCATCTTCAGCCAGGAGCATACGAGTATTCTGAACCGGGCGCGCCGTGAGAAGGTGGAAGATCTGTTCAAGACGGGGAAAGTGGCTGATGCTCCCAATCTGCTTGCCTGTACGCCAACGCTTGAAATGGGTATTGATGTGGGAGATCTGTCGTCGGTCATGGTCTGCTCCATCCCGCCTACGGCTACGAATTATCTGCAGCGCATCGGCCGGGGCGGCCGGAAGACGGGGAATGCGCTTGTACTGGCTCTTGCCAATATGAAGCCGCATGATCTTTTTTTCTTTGAAGATCCATTTGAGATGATCGGGGGAAGCGTGAATCCGCCGGGTTGTTATCTGGATGCACCGGAGATGCTGAAACGTCAGTTTCTGGCTTTTTGCCTGGACAGCTGGGCGCGGGAGGATCGTCAGGCCGTGATGCCCGCACAGGTGGGCTTCATGCTTGCGGGGTGGCGCAGGGGCGGGTATCCCCTTTCCTTTCTGAAGTATGCGAAAGAACATGGACTTGCCCTGTGTGATCTTTTTTTGAGTTATTTTGATGAGGTGGTGACAGAACCGAACCGGGAGCGGCTCCGGGACTATGCGAAGTCGGAGCTTTATGAGCAGCAGCTTATCAGTTGTCTGGAAAAGGAAGAGGCCGATCTGAAGCGGCTCCAGCAGCAGATGGCTCGTGTGCTCAGTGCGATCAAACAGGTTGAAGAGGATCCGACATCGGTGGAGGATGAGAAGAAACGACTGCGGGATCTCAAAATGGAGCGTTCCATGCTGTACAGCACCATGAAAGAACTCCGTGAAAAATATCCGCTGAACCTCTTTACGGATGAAGGGTTGATTCCCAATTACGCTTTTCCGGAGACAGGGGTGAAACTGTATTCCGAGATATACGGAGTACAGGGCCCGGAAGGTGAGCCGGAGATGGAAAGCCATGAGTATATCCGCGGGGCGGGTATGGCCATACGCGAGCTGGCACCCTTCAACACTTTCTATGCGGAGGCGCGCAAGGTGGTTGTGGATCAGGTGGCAACGGAGGTGGGCGGCGAATATCTTTTGAAGGAATGGCGTTTTTGTGACAAATGCCACTATGTGGAGACGCTCATTGAGGATAAGGGGAAGAGCATGTGTCCGAAATGCGGCAGTGAAAACTGGAGTGATCACGGACAGAAGCATATGACCCTTCCTTTACGGCGTGTGTCGGCCCGTGTTCCGGATCACAGGAGCCGGAGCGGCGATGAGAAAGATGAGCGGGAAGAAGAGTATTACACCCTTTCTGATTTCTTTGATGTGCAGGAGGAGAACTGGGACAGGGGCTATACGATCCGGAGTCTTCCTTTTGGTTTTGAGTATCTGAAAGAGGTGACACTTCGTGAGGTGAATTTCGGAGTAAGCAGCGGCCGCGATAAAATGATGCAGGTGGCGGGGAGTCCCGTATCTGAAGATGGCTTTGTACTCTGTCATTATTGCGGGGTGGTACGTAAGAAGAAGAATGAAGATCCGAAACACCGGTATTGGTGCCGGTGGGAAGGTCGCAAATCGGAAGATCCCTGGGTGAAGGTCTATCTTTACAGACAGCTGGAATCGGAGGCCATCCGTATTTTACTGCCTGTATCCATTCTGGAGGCGGAGGAGAAGCTTGCGACTTTCAAGGCCTGCCTGGAATTGGGGCTGAAGAAGAAGTTCAAGGGCAATCCCCTGCATCTGCTGGTTCGTGAGCAGCCCGTGCCGGGACTGGGCGGCGATGGGGAGTCCAAACATTTTCTGGTGCTGTATGACAAGGTGCCCGGCGGAACGGGATATCTGAAAGAATTTGTGCATAAGCCTGAAGGGTTCAAGAGCCTGCTGGTTGAGGCGTGGAATACCCTGAAAAGCTGTGAATGTCGCCAGCGCGAAGGGGCGAAGGGCTGTTACCGCTGTTTGTATGCTTATCAGGGCCAGCATTCTCTGAAGAATATTTCCCGGGAACTGGGTATTGAAATGCTGGAAAAGATTCTTGAGCACTGGGACGAGCTGGAAGAGGTTCAGACGCTTGAGAACATTGAACTGCCGGATAATTTTGTTGAGAGCGAACTGGAAGGGCGGTTCATTCATATTCTGGCGGAGCATTTTAAAGAAGTGCAGTATAAGTGGACACGGTATCTGCGTCAGGGCAAGCCCTGTCATCGTGTGACCCTCGGAGGGCGGGAATGGATTCTTGAGCCGCAGGTATCGCTTACGGATGCCCAGGGAGTAGCGCTTTCTTCCAGGCCGGACTTCGTGTTCTGGCCGGCCAGAGAAGAGGCGGGGCTGTTTCCTGTGGCTGTGTTTCTCGATGGATTCCGTTATCATGTCATGCCTGAAGAGGAAAAGGCGCGCATTGCCGATGATATCCGCAAGCGCATGTCCATTTTGCGTTCCGGCCGTTTTCGGGTGTGGTCACTCTGCTGGGATGATATCAGGGAGTTTTCGGAACAGAAGCAAAAGGATGAGGCGGGCAGGCCCGTCACTTTTTTCTCCAATCTGGCTGTCCGGAAGAATGTTGCCAGAAAGATTGTGGAAGCCGATGGTATCTTTGATGGCATGATGGTTGAAACGACAGGGGTACAACTTCTGTTGGAATATCTCATGAATCCGGATGGCCTGCACTGGGGACGGAACATAGCGGCGCTGACTTTGAGTGCCTTGACAAGCTGCCGGGATAAACAGCAGGTGGAGGCCTGTTACGAGGCAATGCTGTCGCAAAGGGTTGCGGACTGGCATGAGGCGGATCCTGTGAAGGGGATGCTGGGCCCTCTGGCCGGGCTCTTTGAGATGAACCTGCTTGCTTTGCTGGTTTCCTGTGATGCGAAAGCGGCCGCCGTCTTCCGGTGGGAGGAGATTCAAGCCCTTCTGCGAATAGAAGATGATCGCTTTGCCAGACAAAAAGAAAATTACAAAGAGATCTGGCGGTGCATGCTGGGTACGGCCAATCTCTTGCAGTTTCTGCCGGGCTTCCAGTGGGTGAGTCGTGCACTGGTGGAAGAAAGAGAAATCGGCGTGGTAGCTGCGCCCCTTCCCGATCCGTCCTTGCCGGAGTCTGGCGGAGAACTGTCGGAGGTGTGGACCGAGGCGCTGGAGTTGTCGGATCCGCTGGTTCACGAACTGTTGAGGAGCTGTGCGGCGGCTGGCAAAGCACCGCCTGAGATAGGCTTTGAGTTGGCCGGTGCCAACGGTCGGATTTGTGCCGAAGCGGAGTTGGCCTGGATGGATGGGCGGGTAGCTGTGCTTACGGAAGATCAGGAGGAATTTGTGGAGGCTTTTGAAGAACAGGAGTGGCTGGTGTTTCTGGTGGGCAGGTCGGACAGAACAACAGAGATTCTTGATGCTTTGTCATAAACCTGAAGGAGTGTGCCGTGTTTTTTCACTCTTTCCGGGACAGGCTCTTTTTCATGATAAACTGGTTGTACTTAATTCAAAAGACTTTTAAAAACAATGGGACGGCCGATCGGACAGGACAGGGCCGCCTTCTGTGAGAGAAATATCTTATGAAACCTACTGTTGCCATATCCAGTGATTTTCTGAATGCCTTTTCGCGCATACCCAGGTCGCAGCAAAGACGGGTACGCGAATTTATGGAGCGCTTCCGTGAGAATCCGACTTCGTCGGGTATCAATTACGAGAAGATCCATGCTGTGCGGGATGAGAAGATACGCACCGTGCGGATCAGCCGCGATTACCGGGGTATTGTATTGCATCCGGAACGGGGGAATGTCTATATCCTTTTGTGGGTGGATCATCATGATGAGGCCATGGAATGGGCCGGTGAACGTGTCTTTGATGTAAATCCAACGACGGGTGCGCTGCAAGTGGTGAATGTCAACGCGGCTGAGCAGATGCCTGAGGCTCGGAAGGAAGAGTCTGTATCGGAAACAGCGGAAGCACTCTTTACTCATGTGAGTGATCGGGACCTGGCGTCTGTGGGGGTGCCCGCCGTGCTGATGCCTTCTGTACGTGCATTGAAAAACCGGAACGCTTTGTATGAGCTGGAGAAGCATTTGCCTGAAGAATCAGCTGAAGCTTTGAGATGGCTGGCTGAGGGTTTCACGGCGGAAGAGGTTCGGGAGGTAACTGCGGGTACGGCCAAGGTTGCAGCTGTCAATACAAATGACTTTACGGCGGCGTTGAAACATCCCGACTCGGAAAGACGTTTTGTTACCATCAATTCGCAGCATGATCTGACAGCCATTCTCAGTGCGCCCCTGGAAAAATGGCGTGTTTTTCTGCACCCGGCGCAAAAACGGATGGTGGAGAAACGGTTCAATGGACCCGCAAAGGTGACGGGTGGAGCGGGAACAGGTAAAACGGTGGTGGCCATGCATCGGGCCCGCTATCTTGTACGGGAAGTATTTACGGAGAGTACGGATCGTATTCTGGTGACTACCTTTACCAAGAACCTGGCAAAGGATGTGAAACAGAATCTGAAGAATCTCTGTGGCGATGAGTTCAAGAGAATCGAAGTGGTACATTTGCATGACTGGGCCGTGAAATTCATGAAGATGCAGGGCTTCTCCTTTCAGATTGCGACAGATGATGACAGGGCCGGATGTTGGAACAGGGCTGTCGGTTATACGGGCCAAATCGAATGGAGTCTCCACTTTTTGCGGGATGAATGGGAAAAAGTCGTTCAGAATAATGATCTGCAGACGCGACAGGACTATCTCAAGGTACGGCGTGTCGGGCGGGGAAAAACCTTATCCAGAAAAGATCGTGCCGCATTGTGGGAGGTCTTTGAACAGTATCGTGATGCCTTGAAGGAACTGGGGAAAGTGGAATGGAGTGATGTGATCCGTCAGACCCGCTTGTATCTGGAAGGCAAGTCGCGGCTGCCCTATCGGGCTGTGGTGGTGGATGAGGCGCAGGACTTTTTTGAAGAGGAATGGCGGCTCATCCGGGCCCTGGTTCCGGAAAACCCCAATGATCTGTTTATTGTCGGCGATGCACACCAGCGTATTTATGGGCCGTCGGTAGTGCTGGGACGCTGTGATATCAATATCCGGGGACGGTCGCACAAGCTCCGGATCAATTACAGGACTACAGAGCAGATCAAGAACTGGGCATTGGCCTTGTTGCACGGCATTGATGTGGATGATCTGGATGGCGGGATCGATGATCAGGCAGGTTATACCTCGCTCTTTAACGGGCCGGAACCGGATATCCATTTCTTTCATTCCCTGCATGAGGAGAAGGACTTTCTGGTGCAGCATTGTCGGGAACTGCTGAGTCACGGACGCGCTGAGGAAGATATCTGTGTGGCCGCCCGTAATGCGCGTATGCTGAAAACAGAATATCAGCCGGTATTGCAGGAGGCTGGGTTCAATACGGCCATTCTGGACAAGGACAGCGATGGCTCCGAGCCTGGTGTACGTCTGGCGACGATGCATCGGGTGAAAGGGCTTGAGTTTCCCTGTGTCATTCTCGCCGGAGTAAACGAAGGTGTAATCCCCTATCAGCGAAAAGGGATTGACGACGATCCTGTGGCACAACAAGAACACAACGTGCGGGAACGTTCACTGCTTTTCGTGGCGGCTACGCGCAGTCGGGACTCATTGACGATAACATCTTCAGGACATGCCAGCCCCTTTATCAAATTATCACGGTAGAAGATATTCAAGAAATTGAACCAGGTCAATTTCTTCTGAGGTCTTAATCCAGTGAATAATATTACCTGCGTATCTCTTTCATGTCATCAACCATATTAATCAACCCAAACAAAAGCAAAATAAAACAATTAAAAGAAACTTTCTCCTCTGTGCTTAATCCTTCAATCCACTATCCATCTTCAAAAGTCTTTTTCCGTGTGTTCAGTGTGTTCCGTGGTCCAATTCTCCGTGGTTCAATTCTCTTGTATTTAAACGGCTTTCCTTGCTAGAATAGCGCCTGCGCCGGGATGGCGAAATCGGCAGACGCACCGGATTCAAAATCCGGCGGTAGCAATACCATGAGGGTTCGATTCCCTCTCCCGGCACCATTTTTTCAGCCTTTGCAGTGATGCAAGGGCTTTTTTTATGAGCATCAGCTTACTGTCCGATTCCAATAATTACAATTTGGCAGCGATTCCGGATTATACTGGATGCTGTGAATGGATAAACCCGAATCTTCATGGGAGTAGATTGATGCGTATTTTTTCTTTTATGTTTTGCTTGGCTGTAGCGCTTGCGTGTGTTTCAGGATTTGCCGAGGACGAGCTCAAAAGGCTGTATGTGTCGCCGGAAGGGAATGATGCCTGGTCGGGCACTCTGGAACAGCCGGACCCGGCCGGCGGGGATGGTCCACTGGCGACTGTCGCCGGGGCGCGGGATGCCTTGCGGCAATGGCGGGCCGTGACAGATGGGCATGACAAAATTCCCGTGGAGGTGCTCCTTCGCGGGGGTAAATATGCGATCACATCGCCCATCGTCTTTGAACCGGAAGATTCAGGGACTCGTCATGCACCCGTCGTCTACAAGGCTTATCCGGACGAGGTGCCTGTTCTTTTCGGCGGGCGGCGTATTGATTCCTGGGAGATTCGTGAAGATCGCTGGGTAGCCTCTGTTCCCGAAGCTCAGGGCGATGATTTTGCTGTGGGCGCTTTCTGGGTGAATGGCGAGCGTCTCGATGCGGCACGTTTCCCGAAGGCGGCCCACACGGCTGGTGATTATCCGGCGGAGTCAGACTTTTTTTACACGGATGGCGCTGTTCTGATTGAAGACGCGAAAGAAGGGGAAGAAAAGAAAAGCAGTACCCGGCTACGTTTTCACCAGGGCGATATCCTGGACTGGACAGGTCTGGATGAGGCTGTGTTCGTGGTATTCCATTCCTGGGCGACGTCTCTGCATCGCGTGAAAGCGGTCGACTTTGAAAAGCGCATTCTGGAGTTCACAGGTGCGGCGCGCTGGCCTTTCACTCGCTGGCTGGACAGGCAATGGTTCTTCGTGGATCATCTGCTGGATGCACTGGACACTCCGGGCGAATGGTGTCTGGAACGGAAGGCGGGACTCTTGCATTATATCCCCCGGGCCGGAGAGACGCCGGATACGGTGGAGGCGGTAATTCCGCTGACCCGTAAGTTTCTGTCGCTGACAGGCGTTCCTGAGAAGCAGGCTTTTGTTTCCCATCTTCATTTTGAAGGGATTCATATGCGCTATGGCGACTGGCCCATCGGTAAAGAAGGGCACAGTGACGGTCAGGCGGAAACGAGCGTGGGTGCGGCCATCGAAACACGGGGCGCCCGTCATTGCGTCTTCCGCGATTGCGAGGTGTCTCATGTGGGCAGTTACGGGATCTGGCTTCGCCTGGGAACGCAGAATACCGTGGTGGAGCGTTGCGCTTTCACGGATCTCGGCGCAGGCGGTGTCCGGATCGGCGAGGGTCATGATGCGGAGCTGGTTCCCTGTCTGACAGAGCACAACACTCTGGACAACTGTCTGCTTCATGATGGCGGCCGCATTTATCGCAGCGCCGTGGGTGTATGGATCGGCCGGAGTTCGCACAACACGATCTCCAGAAATGAGATTTGCGATTTCCGTTATTCGGGCGTGTCCGTGGGCTGGTCCTGGGGATATGCGCCCACGTCGGCCCATCACAACAAAATTGTGGGCAATCACATCCACAATCTGGGCAAGGGCCAGTTGAGCGATATGGGCGGAATTTATACCCTGGGCGTGTCGCCGGGGACTGAACTGTGCAACAATTATATTCATGATATTCTGTCGAACGGCAACATTTCAGGAGGCTGGGGCTTGTATACTGATGAGGGCAGCACCTATATTCTGTTGCGGGACAATGTGATCTGCAACACCCGTACGGGCGGTTTCCATCAGCATTATGGCCGGGAGAATCAGGTTGTGAACAATATCTTCGCTTTCTCCCAGCGTGATCAGCTGATCCGGTCGCGGGAGGAAGAGCATGTTTCTTTCTTCTTTGAGAAAAACATTGTCTATTTCAAAGAGGGCGGACTTCTGGGGAGCACCTGGAAGAACGGAAATTATGTTCTGAACGATAACTGTTACTGGGACGCTTCGGGCCGGGAGATCCGCTTCAAGGATCAGTCTTTTGCGGAATGGCAAAAAGGGGGTCAGGACAAAGATTCTGTCATTGCGGATCCTTTGTTTGTCGATGTTGAGGGGCGCGATTTCACTCTGGCTGAAGATTCTCCGGCACTGGCATTGGGTTTTGAGCCCATCGATCTGTCTCTTTCAGGTCTGTATGGTGATGCGGAGTGGGTTGGCCGTGCGAAGTCGCTGAAGCGTATTTATGAGCATGATATTGAGTAAGGTTTTTGGCAATAAGGAGAATGTTTTATGGACAGTGTATGGAACTTGACAGAATCCCTGGCCCTGGATGTGCACTGGCGCGCGTGGCGTCTGGGCTTTGAACCTCCTTTGGGGGAAGTGAATATTTCTACCTTGCGGGGCATCTGGGGTGCGGCTCTCCATGATCTTGCACCGGGTATTTACGACATTGTTTTTGAAGGGCGATGGGCTGAGGACAAAAAGAATCCTTTGTATATCATCCGTCCCAGTCTGGACGGCAGGGATCTGGAATGTATTTTCATCGGAAGGGCGACAGAGTATGAAGAGGTGTTGTTTGCGGCCTGGAATCTGGCGGGCACACGCGGATATGGCAAGACGCGCATCCCCTTTTCTCTGGGTGCGCAGGAGCTGATTGCGGAAGGGCCTGATTTTTTGAAAGGCAACAGCTGGCGTGAAAACAATCCTGTGGTGCTCTTTTTCGCACAGCCTGTAAGGCTCATGCGGGGGGGTCAGCTCATTGCCGCTCCTTCGGTGCGTGACGTTGCATTGGCGGCCATGCGCCGTGTATGGAATTTTCAAACCAAGTCCCCCTCTCTCGCGCAACGTGATGCGTCAAGACTGATTCTGGATCTTTGCGATTCAACGCCGACCCTTTATGATGCTTCCCGTCCCATGCGTTATGTGCGTTATTCGGCTCGCCAAAAGGCGGAAGTGGAGTATCGCTGTGTCAGCAGTGCGCTGGCTTTTCCCGAAGGAGCCGGGCCTTTGCTTCCTTTGTTCGATGCCTGTCAGTGGCTCCATATGGGCAAAAATACCATTTTAGGCTTGGGCCAGGCTTTGCTGGACGACTTTGACGAAAACGAGATCTCTTGAGTTTTATGTGTTTGTTTCAACCCATGACGGATATTTCATGAATACCTTCATCCGCTCCACACTGGTGTCATTGTTTGTTTCGGCTCTTTTCATGTGTCTCCCGGCTGTGGCCCAGGACAAGCCCGCAGTTGCTGTTCCTGCTGAAGCTCAGGGAGAAGGGGCCGGTGCGAATGATTCTGAAAAGGCTGGTCGTGAAGAGCTGATTCTCAGTCTGGAGACCCGGATCAGCGAGGTGGAAATCCAGATTCAGCAATGGCTTGAACAGGAGTCGGCCAGTGCTGTGGGTATTACGGAATTCACTTTTACGGCTTTGCAGGCCAGGATCAGCACACTCCGGAAAATGCAGTCGGCCTGGCAGCGGCACGCCAATGCGCTGAGCGAATATGAAGTTCTGGAGGAGCGACACAGGCAATTTGAGGAGGAGCTGAAAAGTTTCGCACGCCTGCCCGAGGATCCGCCCTATACCATGGCTTTCCTCGATGGGCTTCGTGATCAGGCCCTGTTGAAGCAGATGGATATCGATGCGGAAAAACTTTCCTTGCGTGCCTACAAGGAACTGGCGGGCATGGAACAGTCGGATATCGCCCAAGCCAAAGCCACGCTGAACCGCACGGCTGAACAGTTGCGTCTGGCCTCGCAGGAGGACCGGGTGAATCTTCAATTTGAAAGTGAAACAGCCAGGCTGCAGGTTCAGGCGCAGGAAGCGGAGTATGAGGCGGCGACCATGGAGTTGAAGCGCAAGGAACGGCAGCTTCAACTTCTGGAAGGGGAATATACTTTTGCGAAAAAGAAGGGGGAGCTTGCACGCATTCAGACACTCTTCCGACAGGATGAGCTCGATGAGATCATGAAGCGTCAGGATGGGCTTGTGGAGGCTCTGACCACGGAAGGGAGCAAAGCCCGGGATGATATCGATCAGCATCGGAACAGAATGCTTGCAGCCGAACGCAGTCTGGCCCGGGCCACCGATCCTGACGCACAACAACAGGCCAGAAATGATCTGGATCATTTGCGCCGTCAGGTGGATGCAGGCCGTATCCGCATAGCCGGGATTGAGACGCTGCTGGAATATGAAGAAAGCGTCCGGCAACTGTGGCGCCTTCGTTTTCAAATCATCAATCCGGCTATGGCCGAAGAGCGTATTGATCTGGGGAAGTTGATTCCCGCTTTTATGGAACGCATGGTGGTCTGGGACAAAGAGCGGGATGCCGGGGAGCGGCGTTCCATCAGCCTGAGGGGCAAGATCAATGCTCTGGAATCCCAGCTGGAGAACTGGAAGGACGAAGATGGCAGCCGCAAACCGACGGAGCAGGAGCTGGAATCTCTCCGCGAAAACCTTCGCCTGAGAAATCGCATGCAGTTGCGTCTGGTGGAGGTCATCACCCTGGCGGAGCGTATTGTTGATGAGGCGCGTTTTCTCCAGAAAGAACGCTCCTGGATGCAGGTGGGGCGCGATGTGCTCCATCGTGCGAAAGACACCACTTCGCTGGCCTTTGATCATGAGCTTGGGGTCATCGGAGAGGAAAGCATCACGGGACGCAAAATTTTTTACATGATCGCCATTCTCGTGGTGGGACTGGTGGTGAGCCGCATGATCACCCGGATGATCCGCAATTATGCCGTGAACCGGCTGCACCTGCGCTCCAATGTGGTCATGATTGTGGCGAAACTGACCAACTACGTACTCTTCCTGACGGTGGTCTATTTCGCTTTGAATTATGTCAATATTCCTCTGACGATTTTCGCCTTTCTCGGAGGTGCCGTGGCCTTGGGTGTGGGCTTCGGTGCGCAGAATCTGATCAACAATTTTCTGAGCGGATTGATTCTCATGGGTGAACAACCCATCCGTCTGGGCGATATCGTGGAGATTGACAATAAGACAGGGACGGTGACCAATATCGGCGGGCGTTCCGTGCGGCTGCGCATGTTCAACGGCTACGATGTCATCATCCCGAACAGCAAGCTTCTGGAAACCAGTGTCATCAACTGGACCCTGACGGATAGGAAATACCGTGTTCAGGTGGATGTGGGCGTGTCCTACGACTCACCGACACGGGAAGTGGCGAAACTGCTGCTTTATGCGGTGACCGATCATGGTCAGGTACTGCAGGATCCTGCTCCCAAGGTGCTCCTTTCCGCCTTCGGCACCCATGCACTGGAATTCACGGTTTATTTCTGGCTGGAACGGGGTCCCCGTGTGGACGGGCCCATGATCATGAGCGATATCCGCCATCGTATCACCCGGCTCTTCCGTGAGGCGAGCATCGAAATCGCCTTCCCCCAGCAGGATGTACACTGGCGTTCCGGGGATCCGATCCGTGTGGAACTTTCGGAGACATTTTCGGAAGAAAAGAGCAGGAACGAAGGGACTGGGCGGCTTCCCTGATCACCGGGGATGCGTCATTCTCAGGTCATACGCAGTACTGCACATTTGAGATAAGCCGTCTCGGGCATGGCCGTGAGAACAGGATGATCGGGAGCAGCGCCACGCATCATGAGCAGTTGCAGTTGGCTGGCTGCACGTCTGGCTGCACGCTTCAGCATTTCTTCAAAGAGGGTGTTGTCCAGAAAATGGGAACAGGAACAGCTGATGAGCATGCCGCCGGGAGCCAGTTTTTTCAAGGCGCTGACGTTGATATTTTCGTAAAGAGCAAAGGCGGCGCGCTGCTGTTTTCTGCTTTTGGCGAAGGCGGGCGGATCCAGAATGATCACGTCATAGAGCCCGGAATCCTGCAAATGATTTTCCACTTTTTCGCGGAGAAACACACACTGCTGATCCAGCTCATTGAGGCGTGCATTCTCTTTCGCCTGATCCAGAGCGGCCTGGGAGGTATCGATGCAGGTTACGGAGGAAGCGCCGGCCCGGGCTGCATGCAGTCCCCAGAGGCCGTGATAACAAAAGGCGTCCAGAACACGGGCACCTGAGGCGAAAGGCTCCACCAGCGGCCAGTTCTCCCGTTGATCCAGAAAAAGACCTGTCTTTTGTGTGCTGGAGAGGGAGAGTCCCAGCTTCAATCCCTTCAATTCCACCTGAAAAGACTCCAGTGTCTCCCCCGCTTCGGAGCGACTGTCTCTGAAGGAAAAGGAGAGAAAGGAAATGCCCGGCCAGGAAAGCAGTATCTCTTCGAGAAGGGGCTGGTGTTTCTGATAAAAGGCGCAGCTCGTCTGTATGGAGAGGGCGGAATCGTAGCGGTCAATGATCAATCCGGGGAGACCATCGCTTTCGCCGTGAATCCAGCGGTAGAGTGTTGATCCCGGGAAAAGCTTTCGGCGCAGCTCTTCAGCATTGCGCAGACGCTTTTTGAAAAAGTCCCTGTCAATGCTGCTCTGATGAAAGGAGAGTATTCTTCCGCAGATGCCGCCCCGGGCCTGATAAAAAGCACGGCCTGTGAAGCGGCTGTTGGATGCGTAGACATCAAAGATATCGCCGTCTTCCAGCTCGGGCACCAGGGAAAATTCATTTCTATAACACCACAGATGTCCCCGCTGAATACGCCGTTCTTCCCGGGGCTTCAGCGTGGCTGTGGGACAGGATAAAGAGGCCACGGATCATTCCTGAAGTTGAAACAGCGGGTATCGCATGAGGCGACACCCGCTTTTTTCGAGATGAGAATAAAAGAAATCAGCCGCGCTGGGAGAGCACGTCCTTTTCATAGCTTTGGACATCGGACATCCAGGCACCGGCGGCGGGAACGTTCTGCTTCACACAGTAGTAGTTCCAGACGTCACCGAAGGGCATGGTCTTCAGTTCTTCGAGCATGGCCAGGCGGGCCGTGTAGTTGCCGGCCTTTTCCAGATCACGCAGCTGTTCGGTGGGCTCCAGAAGAGCGATGAGCAGCGCCTTGATCATGACACGGGTTCCGATGACCCAGGCGGCGAGACGGTTGATGCTGGCATCGAAGAAGTCCAGACCGATGTGAATGCGGCTTTCGAAGTTGTTCCGGATGATTTCTTCGGCAATGGCACGGATTTCATCGGTGAGCATGATGACGTGATCACTGTCCCAGCGCACGCCACGGCTCACATGGAGGAGCATCTCGGGGATGAAAGCCAGAACAGAGCTGATCTTGTCGGAAATGACTTCCGTGGGGTGGAAATGGCCCGCATCGAGGCAGAGCAGTATTTTACGGCTGAGGGCATAGCCCAGATAGAACTCGTGTGAACCGATGACACAGCTTTCCGAGCCGATACCGAAGAGCTTGCATTCCACAGCATCGAGGTTTTCGGAAGGACAGATCTCTTCGGCGAAAACGGCGTCGAGAGAGTCTCGGAGCAGCTCGCGGGAACGGTTGCGATCTACGGGCACATCCTTGAATCCGTCAGGGATCCAGACATTGGTGACGCAGGGTGAATTCAGAGCTTTGCCGAAGGCTGCGCCGATTTTTCTGGAGGCGATGCAATGATCAATCCAGAACTGACGGATACCGGCATCATAGCTGGAGAGGGTGAATCCGTCGTCCGCTTTGGGATGAGCGAAGCAGGTGGGGTTGAAGTCGACGCCCACGCCCTGCTCTTTGGCCCAGTCCATCCAGCCCTGAAAATGGGCGGGCTCCAGCGCGTCGCGATCCACTTTGGCGCCACCCGTTTCCGCATACATGGCATGGATGTTGAAACGATGTTTGCCGGGGATGAGGCTCAGTGCCTTGCTCGCATCCTGGCGCAGCTGATCGGGGGTTGTGGCCCGGCCGGGATAATTGCCCGTTGCCTGGATACCGCCGCCGCTCGCAGCGCTGAGATCTTCGAAGCCGACCACGTCGTCACCCTGCCAGCAATGGAGGGAGATGGGGATGGAAGCGAGGCGATCCATGGCCGCATCCACGTCAACCCCCAGGGCTCCGTAGATTTCGCGGGCATGTTCATACCCCTGTGTAATCTGTTTTTCGTTCGGTGCTGAAAACATGGTAAGACCCTTTCGTTTTGTATTTGTTCATAAAACAATCAATGGCGGAAGTCAGTCGCAGGGAAGTTTAATGGCGGCCACTCTCGCCGCTTGTTTATCTCTGTATTGTTGCAGTTTATCTCTGTATTCCGGGCGTGAATTGGCCAGAATAGAAATGGCCAGCAGCGCCGCATTGGTGGCTCCGGCCGTACCGATGGTCAGGGCGCCCACAGGTATTCCCGGAGGCATCTGTACCATGGCCAGCAGAGCATCCTGCCCGTTGTAGGCACCTGTTTGAATGGGAACGCCCAATACGGGTTTGGTCGTGAGAGAAGCGATTGTACCGGGCAATGCGGCTGCAAGACCGGCACCGGCGATAAAGACCTCCACGCCGGCCTCGTCGGCTGCACGTATGGTCTCGGCGAGCAGATCGGGCGTCCTGTGTGCGGAGAGCACCCTGCAGCAATGAGGCACGGCATACTCTTTGAGTGTGGAATGGGCGCGGTGCATGGTCTCCCAGTCGGATTCGCTCCCCATAATGACGGCAACGAGGGCTTTGTCACAGCAACACTCCATAATCTTATTCCTTTCTTTTCGTTTCGGAAAAGCAGATGTCTGTCATCACATCATGACTTGAACTAGAAATGTCTTTCAATATAATCCAGGGCTTCATTCAGATCGGGGAGAATTTTCGTGCAGAACTTCACCATCCAGGGCGACATGTTCTGATATTCTTCCGGGGAAAAAGCGATGACAAATTTACCCAGATCATGGGAGGCGTAAAAAACTTCCATGGCCGTACCGATGGAAGCTTTTGTGTAATTGACCAGAAGGATATCGGCCGTGCGCACATCCTGCAGATCAAATTCCACTATCTCATTGGCACTGTCGATTTCCCGATCCCGGAAGTTGCGCCGCATGGGATCGAGAAGAATGAATTTGCCGGCCAACCGTTCTTTGGCACGTTGCCGCCAGCTTTTACTGTCATCCGGCGAGGCGTCCATGATGGGCCCGCAAAGATAAATCGCTTTGGTCTGTGGAAGCATGAAGCAAAACACTCCTTATGAAAAAAAACTCAGTCCAGAACCAGAATACGCATGTTTCTGAAAGAGATGTCCTGGCCGTGATACTGAAGACCCACACGACCGACACGGCTCATATCTTTATAGGCGTTCTTGAACTTGTTGCGTGAACCGTCAGGATTTTTCCCCGCCTCCGTCCACTTGTCCAGATCCATGCCCGTAACCTGGGTGCCGTTGAGGAGCACATAAATATGACTGCCCTTGGCGAGAATGACGAATTCATTCCACTCACCCAGCTCCTTGAGCTCAGGAGTGCGGGGCGTGACACAGTCGAAGATGCCGCCGCAGCGATGCCGTGTGTTCTTCACCCCTTCATTATCCTGAAGGATCTGCACTTCTATGGCCGTGTTGATCCAGTCGTCCAGGTCGTTGCAGCGGAGAAAGACACCGCTGTTCGTGTCAGATACGCAACGGAATTCCAAGGCCAGGAGAAAATCGCCATACTCGTCTTCGGACCAGATATCCCCTTTGCCCGTGGCTGTGAGCACTCCTTTGTCATAGTCCCAGCCACCCTCTTCACAGACGGCGTTGGAAAGATCTTTTTTGAACAGCGGCTTCGCTTTGTCCAGATCCATGAGCAGGAACATGGCATCAGGAGGCAGAGTGATAAAGTTTTTTTCAGACCAGGTATCGGCCTGGATTTCGTTGGCATGACATCCAGCGGCTATCCACAGGAGCGAGAGAGCGATGAGGACAGTTGTTTTTTTCATGAGACAATTCCTTTTTTTCTGATGGTTCAGCCTTATACCCGGATCTGCGGTTTCACCCACTTCCGGGCTTCAACATGCACGGAACCTCCGGCGAGCCCGGTTGTCATTATAACAGCAATTCAGCAACGGGTTCGCCTGAATCCGCTACAAGATTCTTTGTGATTCCCAAAGACCCGATTTCTTATTCCTTTGGAAAAAGTCCATAAAGCATATCAATGGCCGCATCAGCCATGTGCCGGCCCGCATCGGACTGAAGCCAACGGGACAGGATGGGTCTTTGCCCATAGGCGCCCCGGTCGGCATGGTCCGTGTCAGGCACATAGGTGGAGACGCGGTCATTGGCCAGTTCAACAACAAAGGTACGGGGAGCCTGAGACCAGTATTTCACTTCCAGACCGATACGTACAAAGATTTCAGCCGGGAAAGCCGCCAATCCCACTTCACCGATACGCATGGTTTGTATGGGTACGGAAGTGGTCTTGCCGTCGTTGGCCCATTCGCGGACACGCCGTATATTGGCTTCTTCCATGATGCTGAGCTTTTCTTTCTTTTCCAGAGCGTCCATTTCCTTGAAAATGGCTTCATCACGGGTGTAGAAGGGCAGCTCAAGAACCTTATGCGCCACGGCCAGACTCGAATCGGTCATGGGTTCCGCCCGTTCCAGAGCCACCATGGCTGCTCCGGCCAGAGCCCGGCCCAGCTGTTCGGCTTTGGCGGGTCCGCTTGTGGGCAGGAAGGTTTTACCGTAGGGGTTGTGGTTGATATCGCCGCAGGTTCCCTGAAGAAGGAGGGTGACCATCTCTTCACCATAGACATCGGTGAGGGTATTGCTCATGAGTCCGGGCCAGTCTCCGGAAATGAAATCGGCACTGCCCCCGCCGATCACATCGGGGTGCATGGCGAAGTTGATGAGCACAGCAATGAGCTTTCCGCTTTCATCAACAGCGGAGAGGGTTTGCAGCGCGGGGTCAACAGGTCCTGCTGAACCGATGATTGTCTTGTCGCTGGCGGATCTGCCGAAGACTTCACTGCCGTCTTTGCGCCGGAAAATTCTGTTGAAAGAATAACCGGAAGCATCGGCCTCTCCTGCGCAGAGCCTGGCGGCAACTTTGCCTTCGTGGGCGTTGATCACGGCCTCGGCGATGCGGTGAACCAGGTCTTTGGTCCATTCTTCATCACGGGCCACGCTGCCTCTGGGGCGCAACTCCGGTCCCGTGTGGGTATGGGTGGCGCAAATCAGGATGTTGCCGGCGGGAATGCCGGTTTTCTCCTCAATGATGGCCTTGGCGGGGTCAGCCACTTCCGCTGTCATGCTGATCAGATCGCAGGAGACCAGGGCCAGTTGTGTTTCACCGTTGTCTATGACGACTGCACGGACAAAAATATCGTCGCGCACATAGGTCGCTTCGCGATCATGGAAATAACCGGCCAGCTTGGCGCCCAATGCCGGTGTCACGCACACACGGGCACGGCCTACCTGGAAGAGGGCGGGTTCTGCAGCCAAGGCCAGATCGCTCAGGCTGAACAGGATCATGAGACTGAGAACAAGAGAAAGGCGACGGGATCGAATTGAATCAAACATAAGGCTACTCCTTGTCTTTAACTACAGATCATTATTGACAATCAGCGGGTCAGGAGTAAAGTTTTTTATATTTCACTCCGTAAAGAGTGGAAAGAGTGAGGCTTGCGGAGAGCTGAAGAAAAGAAAAGCGGGAGGGTCAGATGGAGAAATCTTCACCCAGTGCATCAAGTTGCCGGAAGTGATCCTGCATCAGTTTTTCCAGAGAGATATTTGACAGGTGCTCAAAAAGCGCCTGGTTGACTCCCTGGTAAAACTGCCGCAGTGCGCAACGCTCGGGAGATCCGGCACAGTGGGTGATCTCATCGCAGCTGGCCAGTTCAATGGTGCCTTCCAGAACTTCAATGATTTCGGCCAGGGAGATGGTATCGGCTTTACGGGCAAGCATGAAACGTCCCCGGGCGCCACGGGTCGCTGTCACGAGACCTGCATGACGGAGCCGGGACATGAGCTGTTCCAGATATGCAGCGGGGAGCTTCTGGTTTTCAGCGATGTTACGGCCGGTAATGCCATCTTCATGACGTGCCAGTTCAACCATGGCGCGCAATCCATATCGTGCACGAGTAGAAAGTTTCATACCCAGATAATACTCAAAATTGCCTCTGTCATACAACCATCTTTATTCGAGCTGTTCCGGGCTGAAGGACAATTTTGGAAAAGCAGTTGTGGAAGGGCTGAAAAAAAAGAGGTCTTGTATGTTCAGGCGCATAAGGGGTATGATGACCTGTGGATCAGATCAATGGGACAGCTGTTTATAATGGCTTTGTAAAAACAGAACAATCATAAGGAGTATCTCCATGCTCTCCCCTCTTCTTTTGTGTCTTTCCCTGACGCTTTCGGCTGCGACTCCGGCGGAAGTGCCGGATCTTGTGGTGATGACTTACAACATTCATCATGGTGAGGGCCTCGATGGTGTGGTGGATCTGGAGCGTATTGCCGCTGTGGCCCTGGATGCCGGCGCGGACGTGGTGTGCTTTCAAGAGGTGGACAAGAATCTGCCGCGTACGAAAAAACGGGATATGCCCGTGCTTCTGGGTGAGATTCTGAAGATGGAATGTGTTTTCGGTGCGAATTATTATTTTGACGGGGGCGAATATGGCAATGCCATTGCAACGAAGCTGCCTGTGTTGAAGAGCTTCAATACTGCTCTGCCCAATCCCAACAATAAAGAGCCCCGGGGCTGCCTTTCCGTAACGGTGGAATGGCTGGGGCGGCCTGTGGATATTCTGTGTACCCATCTGGGGCTGACGGGTATTGAACGGCTGGCTCAGTCGGAGACCATCGCAGATCTGCCCGATGAAAATCCCTGTATTCTCGCGGGCGATATGAATGAACGTATCGATGCGCCGGGGATGAAACTCCTGCTGGAAAAGATGCAGGTTTCGCTGGATCAGGAAGAAGAGCCCATTATGGGCTCCATTCCGACGGAAAGCCCCAAAAGCAGGATCGATCTGATTTTCGCAAGTAAAGATCTGGAAATCACCTCCAGCCGGGTGATTCAGGATGATCGCACCAAAGTCGCCTCAGACCATCTTCCCTGTGTGGCCACCTTTAAATTCAAAGAAGATTCCGACGGGGGAAAAGAAGAAAAAGAATAAGCGGTGGTTATCCCCTCCCCTGGGGAAGATCAAAGAGCTGCTGCGCCCGTCGGGTAATGGTATCGCCTATGGCCAATGAAGCGGTCGCAGCCGGTGAAGGCGCATTGAGCACGTGGATCATCCGCTCTGTTTCCAGCAGATGAAAATCGTCCAGGAGCCTGCCCCGCCGGTCTACAGCCTGGGCCCGGACACCTGCGCCGCCGGGATGCAGATCTTCCTCTCTGATCTCGGGCAAGAGCCGCCTCAGAGCCTGGGCAAAGGCTGCACGGCTGAAGGAACGGTACATCTCATGCAGTCCCGTGCGCCAGTATTTTGTGCTCATGAGCCAGAATCCGGGCCAACTCGCCAGGGCGGCCAGATCGGCGGGACTCCACGCTTTCCAGGAATAGCCCTCCCGTTTCATGGCAAGAACAGCGTTGGGTCCGGCTTCAATCCCGCCGTCGATGCGTCGTGTGAAATGTACACCCAGAAAGGGAAAACGCGGATCGGGCACGGGATAAATGAGGTTTTGCACAAGTCCCGCCCGTTCCGGAGCCAGGGTGTAGTATTCGCCCCGAAAAGGAATGATGCGTATATCCGGCTTGAGTCCGCAAAGGCGGGCGACACGATCGCATTGGAGTCCGGCCGTGTTGATGAGCGCTCTCACCTGGAAAACTTCGTCCGCCGTTGTTTCGAGGGTGATGAAGTCCTGATGGAATCGGCATCTTTTGAGGCGCTGCTCTTTTCGGATCTCCACGCCATTGGCCTCGGCTTTTCCGGCGAAGCATTCAGTGAGCACGGAAAAATCCACAATGCCCGTTTCCGGTACATGCAGGGCGGCCCGGCCTGTGGCATGGGGCTCATGCTCTTTCAAGGCGCCAGCATCGAGAAGGCGGATATCCGTAAGACCGTTGGCCTCGCCCCTCCGGGCAAGTTCCGCAAGCCTCTCTTCTTCCTCCGCTGTTGTGGCGATGACGACTTTTCCACAACGTTCACAGGGAACCCCCTCTTCTCCACAAAAGCGGTATAAGGCATCACGTCCTTCTTTGCAGGTCCGGGCTTTCATGGACCCCGGCTTATAATACAGGCCGGAATGAACGACACCGCTGTTGTTGCCTGTCTGATGAGCTGCGAGAGAAGATTCGGATTCCAGTACCAGAATGGAAGCGCGGGTTTGAAGGGAAAGCCTGTACGCTGTGGCTATGCCCACGATCCCGCCGCCGATAATGGCAATATCGCGGCACTGTGATTCCATGTTTTTACGGACTCCTCTTGCTGCTCAGGCATTTGAAAACGTGACTGCTCTGAACAAGAGTATACACGAGAGCAGGGATAAGAATGGAGCGTGGAGGAGAGAGTGAAAAAGGAGTCTTTATCCGGAAGGGGCCTGGCTGACACACAAAGGGGAGCCGTTTTGCGTGCTCGTGCGTCGCACAACCATCATCACCACAGCATGCTCAACCTGCATGTACCCGACGCACCCGACAAAACGGCTCCGGGGGAGGTGTTTCCGACAGCTTTATACTGCTTTTCGATGGCGCTTCCAGCGCCTTGTCCTTGCCGGACTTGGGCAGGCTGTCTGGAAAACACGGACTGCACTTGTCGGCAAAACCGCCTGAACAAGGCGTCCTATGTAGAGAAGAAACAACGACGGAGGAGGAAGCTCCTTTTCATGGGCCGGTATCGGCGGGGTTGATGTTCCATCGCCGTTATCTTCTACTTTCAGTATACCATATATGTACAAAAAAGTGGGGATTATTTTTCAATAAAAAGAGTGGAAAAGAAGACGAAAAAAAAGAGGAAAGGAGGCACAACTCACCCGCGGAGAATGAGGGATAAAAGAGGAAGAAAAAAAATGGCGTCCCCAAGGGGATTTGAACCCCTGTCGCCGCCGTGAAAGGGCGGTGTCCTGGACCAGACTAGACGATGGGGACGCAGATGAAGACACAAGAACTGTGTCTTGACGGTGCGTAGTTTAGCAGATGAGAAAAGGTTAAATCAAATTTTTGCCCCGAAGCCGTCGGTTTGGGAGGAAAAGGGCGACTGAACACTATTCTCGCCCTCACCCCTGAAAAAGAGGCGGTGCCGGCACCGAAGCACTGACACCGCCTGCAAGTCTGAAGCTATGAGACCCCGTGAAGGCTGCATCAGTCATTCTTGACCGATACAGCCAACTCGGAGAAATGAAATGAACTAGTCAGCTTTTCTACGGAGCACCAACGCACCGGCCACCAATGCAGCCACAGCCGTCAGGGCAATACCCAGTCCGCCTGCAGCGGGGATACCCGTGTCAACTGTCAGAGCCACTATCGGCGTATGGCGGGAGATCATGCTGTCCGTAACGGTGCAGCGATATTGGCCACTGTCTCCCTCATCAGCTTGTTGCAGAACGAATTGAGACAGATCGTCCGCGCCGGGAATGGGCAAGAAGTCATCGGCTTTGCCGTCAATGCGTTTTTCCCACTGATAGTGAACAACACCAATGGGACAGGATCCCGGAAGTTCCACAGCACGCATGGTTACGGTCTCACCGGGAAGGGCCGGGTTGGGATCCACTTCCAGGTCATACAAGAGATCACAGTATTTGCGCCGGACAATCACCTCACGCACAGCTTTGGACTCATTGCCCCGTGCATCAGCGACGGTATAAGTGACCTCGTAGTCGCCTTCAACCCAGACGTTCACATTGCCCGTGATCTGGATATCATCCGTACAATTCACATTGCCGCAAGCGTCAATAGCAACAGCGCCCGGTTCGTCATAAATGGTTATGCCGTCCAACACCATGGGGTTGGTGCCCAGCAATGCCAGTTCCGGTCCTGTATTATCTACAATGGTCACAGTACGGCTCACAGTCGGTGCCGCATTTCCTTCGCTGTCCTTGACGTCATAGGTGATGGTGAAGCTTTGGCCGATGGCGTTGGTGTTCACCACATCACCACTCACTTCCACGTCGTTGATCAGGTCACCGGCACACTGGTCATAGGCCGTGACTTCGGGATCCACAAAGGCTGTGCCGCATTCAACTTCCATATTTGCTGCGCCAAGCAGCTCCAGCAGGGGAGCCTCGGTATCTTCCACGTCAACCCTGCGCAGCATTATATTCTCATTACCCACGGCGTCTTTTGCCGTGTAGGCCACGACATATTCGCCGGGGAGACTGGTATTCACATAGCCGGAAAGATGAGGCTCCATCACGCCATCGATATTGTCTTCAGCCGTCGCGCCGGGCTCTTCATAGACATCCACATTGCATTCCAGGGTCATATCACCGCCTGCAAGTGTGATCTCAGGAGCGAGACCTATGGCACCTTCCGTGTCTTCACCCTGGCGTGCGCCGATGCCATAGCCGAGGTTGTCTTCGAAATCTTCCGGTACCGTAATAATGATATCGCCGCCGTTGAGCATTTCACCGGCATCGTCGGCCCAGACAAGACGAACCACTTCATCGCTCACCTGACCCACAGCCACAGGCTGGGCATTGAGCGACCCGACGCCACTGCCGGAGACGGTATAATTCGCAGCATCCAGGGCGGCATCAATACCCGTCACATCACGATTCCAGGTAACGAGGACGGAGAAAGGCCCTTCCACTTCCACCTTCATGATAGAGGGGTCACCAGGCCTTACAACCTGAACTGTAATCTTTCTGGACGCAGAAAGACCGACATTGTCCGTAACGGTATATTTCAGTTCATAAATACCGAGCGTATCCGTATCCACGTCACCTTCTCTGTTGACAGTCAATTCACCATCGCAATTATCCCAGGCTTCTGCAATGGGACAGTCATAAGGCTCGCCCTGATAAGTCATGACTGTGTTTTCAGCGACAAAAACGGTGAGCACAGGCGGGAGCGTGTCCTGCAAAATTACCGTACGTGTTTTCTCTTCCGCAGCCAGACCGTGGGAGTCCGAAATATTGTAACGGAGGGTATAGCTACGCAGATCAGTAAAGGGGAAGACCGCACCTGTTTCCTCAGTGATCTCAATATTTTCGATATACAGCGTCTCTTCCGCATCTGAGACACTGACGCCTATCCGGGCATCGTCCAGAGTATATGTGCCCGGACATTCAACGAAAACCTGATCCGGTGAAACGTTAATCACCGGTGGTGTATTCTTGAAGCTCGCTGTCACAGTAGTGTGTGTTACAGAATTATCGCTGCGGCTTGCTGTCTTGACACCGTCATCCCACTGGTCAAAAAGGTAACCGGCCTTGGGTACAGCCGTAACAGAACTCGTCGCCGTGCCATAGGGCAAAGTCTGTATGGCCTCTCCCTCAATGGAGCCTTCATCCTCAGCCAGATAGGTCACCGTTGCCATATAAACACCGGTGCGTGTTTCAGAGCTGTTATGGGCAATTGTTACAGACTGGCTGTCAGGGGCCGTCAAGCCCGTTACAGGCTTGAATGTGATGGTCTTGTTACCCACCAGGGTGGTGACCGTGGCACCGCTGTTGTTCCAGGTCGCTCCGTTATCAATGCTCCACTTTGCTGCTTCCGCCGGCCCCGTCAGATTCACCTTGAGATATCCCACCTCCAGGAAATTCGCCGTCACAGTCGTGTGAGTCGCAACATTGGTCAGCCTGAAGGAAGGACCGTCGGGTGTTACGGAACCACTGGTGGCTGTGGGCGTACCCCCGAGAATATAGCCTGCTGCAGGATTGGCTGTGAAATTGACGGACCCGGTATACTCAGCAATCTTGTTCGGGCCGTTCGTTGTGCCGCCATGCGATGGATTGGAGACATAGGTCACGGTCATGGGCGCCGGTTTGATAACTACAGCTACTGCGCTGCCATCGCCTGTATAATTATTCCATTCAGGTCGGACATTGCCTGTAAAGGTACCATAAACACGATAGCTGGTACCGATGCCCAGATAGTCCACTCCCGTGGAGCGTCTGGGTCGGGCATTATAGATTTCCTTAGCTGTACCGCCACCAGCATCAAAATTGTTGATATTTGCATCTCCGAAGTGTTTACCGTTAAGAGCAGAAATAACGCCGCCTGTAATGGCTGTCAACACTTCGCAGCCCCGGGGAAGATCAGCAAGAGCAAGAAAATTGCCCGCTTGTGTAAAAGGATCGTTGGAACTTTCTTTAATCATTGCCCCCAGAGGGTCAGAAAGATCAACGCCCTTATAGTACATGATGGCGGCAATTTTGCCTCGCTTATCGCCGCTCTCATACTGTACACCGACACCCAGACCATCTCCTGTGGGCGGATTGGGCAGTATGAAAACAGCCAGACGCCTGCCCCCTTCCGTATGGCAAAGACCATCAACCTTGGTCATGAGCTGATTGTGTAGGGCCATCCACTCCGGGCTCTTACTTCGAGAACTGTGGGCTACGCCGACTGCAAAGGTGGTGTCAGCCGGAACATTCGCTGTAAAGGTTATGGTCGTGTTATCGCTGGTGCTGTCGGCATAGTTTCGGCCAAGGTACTCAACAGCACCCCAGCTGACGGAACTCACAGCCACAAACATCATTACCAGAGAAAAGACCATCAGCATTTTCGTCGGTCTGAACAGGAGTTCAGCACTCCTGCACGTCTTTTCAGAGAACATCATAATTTCACTCCTTTTTCCTCAGGGCATAATGCCCTGCTGCATCATTTTATTGTATATAAAACAAGGATCCGATTTTGCTCAGACCCTGAATAAAGCAATATTTTTCTTGTCGCTGATCGAAGGAACTGAAATGATGATTGTATCAGTCAACTGCGTTTACCTCTAAATATCTGTACCACAATAACACACAAGGGAATATATGTCAATCCCTTTGATAAACCCTCTTTTCATATCTTTTAATAATTATATCTTTTTTGGTGTCTCAACAGTTTTGTTTCGCCCGGAAAGATGATTCATCACGAAGGCACAATGGGACACAACGCAGCACAGCCGCAACCAAATAAACTTTTCTAATTGAACCACCGAAATCACGGAACACCCGGAAAAAGTACAATGCTGCATAAAAAAATTTATGGTCTTAACACCTCCACTTGGTCCACTCTGTCCACTTGGTCCACTGATTAACGGCAAATACCCTGACCCCAACCCCCGCCCCTCCCACATCCGTCTGACTCTCCGGAGACTGTTGATGCCTTCGAATATCTTATGTGCCTCACGACATACCCCCACCATCATCCCGGTTTTCGGCCTTTTTATTCTCCCAAGAAACAGAATTATATCTTGTGTAATTATGTGGATGATGCTTTGATCTCAAGTACTTTCCGGCGTAAAGTTTTCTGAGTAATTGATTGGTTCGAGAAAAGAGAGATCTCATGCCGCAATCAGGTTCATAACTTCTCCGGGTCATCATACGCTGTCTGCCAATGTGGAAATTGGCGTTCCCAGGTGCGCGACTCAAAGTCGTCAGCCCTATCACCTATCACCTATCACCTATCACCTATCACCTATCACCTATCACCTATTCCCTATAATACGCTCCTCGCCCCTATTACAACCCTCGCCTCCTGTTTCACTGCAGTAAAAAAACAGAAATCAGGACTGCCGGAGAATCTTCTCCACCAGTTTTCTCAATGCTTCTGTTGCCTCCTCCAGATCATCATTGATCAGGATATGATCAAAGTCCTGCTGTCGTGTCATTTCCCGGGCTGCTGTCTGCAGACGAACAGCGATACCCTCATCACTGTCCGTGCCGCGCCGTTTCAAGCGTTCCCGGAGCACTTCCATGCTGGGGGGAACAATGAAAATACCGGTCAGTTCAGGATGACGGATTTTCATGCTGTCCATGCCCTGCACATCCAATTCGAGAAGGACAGGATGCCCGGCCATAAGCAAGCGGTCCACTTCTTCATTAAGCGTTCCGTAGAGATTGCCGTGCACCTCAGCCCATTCGGCAAAGGCGCCTTCTGCGATTTTCTTTTCAAAGTCGGGACGGGACAGAAAATAGTAATCCTTCCCTTCCTCTTCCCCTGCACGGGGCGGCCGTGTCGTTGCCGATACGGTAAGAGCCAGTTCAGGAAAATGGGGACGAATCCCTGCGACGAGGGTGCCTTTTCCACCACCGGAAGGTGCGGCGATAATAATGATCTGAGGAGTGCTCATCCTTGTTATTCCAGGTTTTGCAACTGCTCGCGCAGTTTCTCAATCTCTGTTTTGATTTCGATCACATCACGGCTCACTTCCACATCACGCAGTTTACTGCCCAGGGTGTTGGCTTCCCGTTGCAGTTCCTGGACGAGGAAATTCAAATCGCGGCCTATGGGCCCTTCATTCTTGAGCAATTCGCGGCCATGAAGGATGTGGGCACGGAAACGGACAAGCTCTTCCGTCACATCCATGCGGTCGGCCATGAGCGCCACTTCCATGGCAAGACGTTCTTCTTTCACGCCCACTTCCATGTTGATCTCGGCAATGCGCTGGCGCATCTTCTCTTCATAGGTGATAATCAGCTGCGGGGCCCGCTCTTCAATACGCTGCAGGATTTCTTCCAGATCGTTAAGGTGCGTGGTGAGCGCCTCCACCAGCAAGGCTCCTTCCCGGGCACGCATGGCTGTCAGTTGTGTGAGCGCTTCTTCCAAGCCCTGACCCAATTGTTTCTCCAGCAGCTCCAGATCAGCGGAATCTTCTTCCGATACCATGACACCCTCCAGAGAGATGAGTGTATCCAGAGACAGGGCGTCAGTGGAATGCATCTGGCGCATGAGCTGGTTGGCGGCGTCGATGTATTGCTGCGCACGGTCCGTGTCCACATGAAGGGGCGCCATGGAAGCCAGAGACCGGCCCGGGCGGATGGAGATATAGAGTTTGCCCCGGCTGATATGCTGCCTGACTCTTTCGCGGAGATTCACCTCCAGAGCGGCCCATTGCCCGGGAAGACGAAAAGACAACTCAAGAAATCGGTGGTTGACACTGCTGAGTTCAATGGTAGTCTTTTCACCGTTGATCAGCACTTCTGTGCGGGCGAAGCCGGTCATGCTGCACGCCATGAGATTACTCCTGATAAAGGGTTTGAAAATTGGGACCAGAGTTTATTCAAGTATAACACCCGGAGTGAAACAGGTGATAGGTGATGAGGGGAGGGGCGAGGGATCTTTTCACCACGAAGTCACGAAGAGCACGAAGATTCACGAAGAAGAGAGGAAAGAGAAGGAAGAGAAATGAGCGAAATTTCTCAATCTTTTCATGAAACCCAAAGTTTGGATGGTAGGGGCACTGCATACCGTGCCCATTTACCTTAATACCTCAAGGCATACGTTCCACCGTCATTCCAGTTTTTTGTGCGCTGGGATGTCTATAAAAGTATGGTCCGGATAGCGCACAAAAAGACGGTCATCAGGATTGGAAGACTAAAAGAAACCTGACTCGCCTCTGCACCCCCCCATCCATAACGCGCACGCCGGTATGAGAATGTCGGAAGTTATATGCAAAAAATTAAAGACAGGAGTATGTCTCAGCGTCTTTCATCGGAGGAATCTGAGAGGGCTGTGGGCGTGGCTCAAAACAGAAAAAAAAACAGGCATGGCATGCCGTGCCCCTACTCTTAAAACTTTGACATTAAGTAAAAGACTTCTAAATTCTTTTTTCACTCCTCCTTCTCTTCTTCGTGATACTACCCCTCAATTTCCATTATTTTTTCGAAGAAGT
>LSQX01278931.1_pt1 | contig 48844 bp, 39 predicted proteins | sample 654561 | NCBI WGS metagenome assembly LSQX01 (sample SAMN04489861, study PRJNA283612) | anaerobic digester metagenome | isolation source: 4 biogas reactors fed with cattle manure at either 37C or 55C with and... | place: Denmark: Kongens Lyngby | collected 2014
GTACGACTTTTTCAATGGAAACTAAATAGCATTGCAGCAGAATTTAAAGTTAGTCAATTTGCCGTACAGAGGATGAGCTGAGCCGGGTTGTAATATGCTCATATAGGCATTGCTGTATTTCTTTATATATTATTCGGGGAGCGGATGGGAAAAGAAGGTTACAATATTGCTTTTCATCTTTGTTTGAGGAGTTCAGAAGTATTATAAGAAGGAGGGGTTTAAATGGGCGATAATATTAAAAAAAATTTGGAGGACAAAAGTACACCCATCTATTTGGACCCTGACCGGCCGTTGGAGGAAAGGGTGGAGGATCTGGTTTCGCGGCTCACTCTTGAAGAAAAGGTTTCCCAGATGATTTACGCTTCGTCAGCCATTCCGCGTTTAGGAATACCCGAGTATAACTGGTGGAATGAATGTCTTCACGGTGTGGCCAGAGCGGGTGTGGCTACGGTGTTTCCCCAGGCCATAGGGATGGCGGCTTCATTCAACGATGAGCTCATGTACAGGGTTGCATGCGCCATATCCGACGAGGGCAGAGCCAAGCATCATGAGTTTGCACGCCAGGGTGACAGGGGGATCTATAAAGGGTTGACATTCTGGTCGCCAAACATAAACATATTCCGGGATCCCAGATGGGGACGGGGACAGGAGACCTATGGAGAGGATCCCTATCTCACCGGGCGCATGGGCGTAGCTTTTGTAAAAGGAATTCAGGGAGATGATCCCAGGTACCTGAAGGCGGTAGCTACACCGAAACATTATGCCGTACACAGCGGGCCGGAACCTCTGAGGCATTCCTTTGACGCCCGGGTTAGTCCGAAGGATCTGAGGGAGACGTATCTGCCGGCCTTTAAGGAATGCGTTAAGGAGGGCAAGGCGGTATCGGTTATGGGAGCATACAACAGGACCAATGGGGAACCCTGCTGCGCCAGTCTCACCCTGCTTCAGAAGATATTGAGGGATGAATGGGGTTTTGACGGATATGTGGTATCCGACTGCGGAGCAATTCATGACATCCATGCGCATCATAAGGTTACCAATACCCCCGAAGAATCGGCTGCTATGGCGGTAAAGGCAGGATGCGACCTAAACTGCGGCCGGGCATTTGAGAGCCTTGTAAATGCGGTAAAACAAGGGCTTATTACGGAAGAGGAAATTGATACAGCTGTGAAACGATTGTTTAGAGCCAGGTTCCAACTCGGTATGTTCGATCCGCCGGAGTGTGTTCCGTATGCACAAATTCCGTATGAAGTAAACGACTGTGAAGAGCATAGGCAGCTGGCGTTGGAAATGGCAAGGGAATCGATGGTTCTTTTGAAAAATGAGGGCGGATTGCTTCCGCTGGCCAAGGATTTGGGTACTATTGCGGTTATCGGGCCCAATGCTGATAACAAAAAGGTGCTCCTGGGGAACTATAACGGTACCCCGTCAAAATATGTAACAGCGCTAGAGGGCATCCGATCAAAGGTATCTCCCAAAACCAAGGTAGTATATGCAGAAGGATGCGACATCACCGTAACACGGGAGGGATTCTGGGGAGAAGAGGCTACCCGCGGATTTGCTGAGGCTTTGGCGGCTGCCCAGAGAGCCGATGCGGTGATCATGTGTCTTGGTTTATCACCCGAATTGGAGGGAGAAGAAGGAGATGCCGCCGCATCCAGTGCGGGAGGGGACAAGAGCAGTCTTGATTTACCCGGGATGCAGGAGGAGCTGTTAAAGGCGGTCTGTGCTACCGGCAAACCCGTTGTACTGGTGTTGTTCAGCGGCAGTCCGGTATCCATAAACTGGGCCCATGAAAACGTGCCGGCCATACTTCAGGCATGGTATCCGGGTGAGGAAGGCGGAACGGCAATAGCTGATGTGATTTTTGGGGATTACAACCCAGGAGGCAGGCTCCCGGTTACTTTTGTCAAATCACTGGCTCAGGTGCCTCCTTTTACCGATTACAGCATGAAGGGTAGGACCTACAGGTATTTGGAAGAGGAACCCCTGTACCCCTTTGGATACGGATTGAGCTTCACATCCTTTGAGTACAGCGGCTTAAAGCTAAGCAGTGAGACCATAACGGCCGGAGAATCCATAAATATTTCCGTGGATGTAAAAAACACCGGATATATAGCTGGTGATGAAGTGGTGCAGCTTTATATAAAGGATATTGAAGCTTCTGTCGATGTACCGGTTCATGAGTTAAGGGGCTTTAAACGGGTCAAACTCCAGCCGGGGGAGACCACCACCGTATCCTTTGTATTGACACCCAGGCAGATGGCCCTTATAGACAATGACGGAAAGTGTATACTTGAGCCGGGAAGGTTCAAGGTCATGGTGGGAGGTCGTCAGCCTGATAAGCGAAGCCAAGATTTGACGGGAACGCAGGTTCTTACTGCGGAATTTGAGGTGACCGGTCAGCCTGTGGAGCTTGAATACTGATTACAAAAAAATGTGGTTAAGATATTTTTTGTCTGCATGCAAAGGGGATGGCGCTTTGCCATCGCTTTTGCATGTTTATCTGTTTATGTATATAATCGGGTTTTGCCAAAAAGTAATCGTTTAGCAGTGATTCTTATAAATCTGCTGCTGTTTTTGTCAATTGTGGGGAGTATGTTTCCGGCATATGGGAATGAATGCAGTAAGCCGGATAATGGTGTATACCCATAGAGTAAATGAATTGCATCTTTTATTGTCAATAAACAAAAAGTTATGCATTGGGGGAGTGACTGATGAAAGATAAATTTGATGTTGTGGTATCCGGCGGAGGCCTCACTGGTGTGGCTGCTGCGGTGGCTGCAAAACGCTGTGGCGCAAAAGATGTTCTATTGATAGAGCGCTATGGATTTTTGGGAGGTATGGCTACCTCAGGGCTGGTTAATCCGTTTATGACTTACTTCAAATCGAAAAGACCTTTTACTGAAGAGAATCAGCTTATATTCGGCATATTTCAGGAGATATTGGACGAATTGGATAAGCTGGGAGGGCTTAAAAATAAAGCTGTGTTTGATGCCGAGATCATGAAGTTGGTGTTAAATCGGATGGTGCAAAAAGCCGGGGTTGCTCTTTTGCTGCACACTTTTGTCGAGGGAATACAAAAGATCGGGGATAACATAATAGAAAGCGTCAGAGTAGCCAATAAATCGGGTATTTATCCGATAAAGGGGAAGATATTCATCGACTGTACCGGTGACGCCGACGTGGCTTATTTGGCTGGCGTGCCATGCAAAAAGGGCAGGGACGAGGATGGCTTTGCGCAGCCCATGACCATGTGCTTCCGCGTAGCGGGTGTTGATCGCCGTCGAATGCCTTCCAGGGATGAGATAAACCGGCTTTACAGGGAGGCTGTGGCAAGAGGTGAGATAGACAATCCCAGGGAGGACGTACTCTTCTTTGATACCATTCAGCCCGATGTAATACACTTTAATACCACCCGTATTGTAATGAAGGATGCGACCGATGTCGAACAGCTGACTCAGGCTGAGCTGGAGGTAAGGGAACAGTGCTGGGAAATGTTCTGTTTCTTAAAGAAGTATATATCCGGCTTTGAAAATGCTTATTTCCAGGTGTCGGCTTCCCAGATTGGTGTGCGGGAAAGCCGCCGCATAGTAGGCAGATATATATTAACCAAGGAAGATGTGCTTGGCGGACGCAAGTTTGATGATTCCATATGCTACTGTGCCTATAATATCGATATACACAATCCCTCAGGTACCGGCACGGTGCTGGAGCCTTTGGCAGAAGGGGATTATTACGGAATACCCTATAGGAGCCTTTTGCCGCTCAATGTGGATAATTTGCTGGTGGCCGGTCGGCCTATCTCCAGTACCCATGAAGCTCATTCATCCTTGAGAATAATGCCGACATGTACTGCCATGGGACAAGCGGCGGGTACGGCGGCAGCCCTGGCTATAAAGGATGAGGTATTACCCTATCAGGTAGATGCTATGAAGTTGAGGACTCAGCTCAGAATCGACGGCGCCATACGATAATTCAAAGCCCGGCAGGTTTTGGCAAAGCCCTGCTGTTTTTTGTTTATTCTTGATAATTTGAAGAGTTTCTTGTTCAATATCTTCAAATACATTGCTTTATAAGCATTCTTTATTTTATAATTGATAATTGATATATGATGAACTATGATGTTTTGAGGAGGACAAAGACGCATAAATGCCCGAAAAGGAGCAGCTTTCTCCGTTGGAAAGGGTAGGCCGTACACTTCAGTATAAAGAAGCCGATCAGGTTCCCTTATATCCTTTATTAAACGGCATATCCTGAAGATTGGTGAATGCAACTTACAGGGAATGGTCAGCCAATGCGGAGATTGCTGCGCAGGCCTACTTCAAGGCAACCGAGGAGTTCAACCCTGATATCATAGTAACTTTGCTCGATCAATCGGTAGAGGATGCGGGTTTCGGGCAAAAGCTGATTTTTCCGGAGAATGATGCGCCTCATCCCAATTAGAGCGATCCTATTGTAAGGATTTAAAGGATTTAAAGGGTATTTATCAGCTTGAACTTGTAAATCCCAGGAAAACCTCCAGAATGGGGCCACAAGGGGGCCACATAGGCTGTTAGGGAATTTAAGATGTGAAATGGATATTCTTAATCCGGTAAAGCCTTACTAATGAAATGGAAGCCCGTTTTCTTAAAAAAAGAGGCTGCCGAATTGAGCGTGCAGACAATATCAAAATATACAATATACAACATTGTTTTCAGGAGGGAGAGGGAATGGCAAGGACTTTTGATGAAATCAACAGCAAGATAAAAGATGGTGAAGTTGTGGTTGTTACGGCTGAAGAGTTTAAGGAATTGGTAGAGCAAAAAGGGGTTTCACAGGCAGCCAGGGAAGTTGATGTTGTTACAACGGCTACGTTTAGCCCGATGTGTTCTAGCGGAGCTTTTTTGAACTTCGGCCATTCGGATCCCCCTATCCGGATGAGTAAGATATGGCTTAACGATGTGCCGGCTTACGGTGGTCTTGCAGCTGTGGACACCTATATTGGGGCTACGGAACTGTCGGAAACTAGGGGTTTTGAATACGGTGGTGCCCATGTGATACAGGATCTGATTGACGGCAAAAAGGTGAGACTGCGTGCCGAATCCTATGGGACCGATTGCTACCCGCTTAAGGATATAACTACCTATATTACTCTGGATGATTTAAACCAGGCCTACCTGTATAATCCCAGAAATGTCTACCAGAATTATAATGCAGCCACCAATTCTTCGGACAGAATGCTGCATACCTATATGGGGACCCTCCTTCCCCAATACGGGAATGTGACTTACTGCACCTCGGGGGAGTTGAGTCCTCTCTTAAACGATCCCATGCTCAGAACCATAGGTATCGGTACCAGGATATTCCTCGGAGGTGCCCAGGGCTATGTTGCGTGGGAAGGTACCCAGTATATCAGAAAGCAGGAGGTTATCCGGGACCATGTAGTTCAATATTCTGGTGCAACGCTGGCGGTTATTGGAGATATGAGGGATATGGACAGCCGCTTTGTACGGGCGGCTACTTTCCAGAAATACGGGACAACGCTGTTTGTAGGAATAGGTATCCCCATTCCGGTATTGGATGAGGATATGGCCGAATTTTTAGCGGTCAGGAATCGGGACATTTATACTCAGGTTGTTGATTACGGCGTGCCCAGGCGATCCAGGCCCATATTGCGCAAAGTCAGTTACGAAGAGTTGCGAAGCGGATCTATAGAGCTTAACGGCAGGAAAGTACCTACCGCTCCCCTTTCCAGCCTCAGGAAAGCGCGTGAGATTGCCCAACTGCTTAAGGATATGATATCTCAAGGAAGATTCTTCCTACAGGAGCCCATACAGAAACTCCCGGAGGAAGGTCGTTTCAATCCGTTAAAGAAAACGGAGGTGGAATAGATGAAAAGGGTTAAGGTATTCATGTATTTCCCACCTGAAAAGACTGATAAGCCTATTACCTACCGTTTGGTCAGGGATTACGATCTCATGTTCAATATTCTGCAGGCTCAGATTCAACCCAATAAAAAGGGAAGGCTGATGGCTGAGCTTGAGGGTACTCCGGAAAATATTGAGAAAGGGCTGCAATATTTGGAGGAGCAGGGTGTTCAGTACAGGATTTTCAACAAGAACATAATCTGGCATGAGGAAAAATGTGTGCATTGCGGGGCTTGCACTGCTGTTTGTCCGTCAAGGGCATTGACAATGAACGGCGATGAATGGATGCTGACCTTTGATCACAGCAAATGTTTGATATGTGAATTGTGTGTGAAAGCCTGCCCCTTAAATGCCATGGATGTAAGCATTTTTTTGTAAGGACAGGAGAATATGGCACAAAAAAGGATTTACAGGGAACTCCACAAGGGTAAGGATTTAATATATTTTAAAGTAAAGGTTGAACAGACCGATTTGGATATAGCTGCCCGCTCAATGCTGCGCAAGGAAGCGCTGCAGCTGGTTAAGCGATATAGAAATGATATTGAAGAGTATATTAAAAGAGATAAAAGATTTTTGACTTCACTGACACCTATACCCTGTCTTCCGGATGCCCCGGCTATAGTGCGGCGGATGTGCATGGCAGCTCACATGGCCGGCGTGGGCCCTATGGCGGCGGTTGCAGGAGCTATCAGCGAGTTTGTGGGCAGAGAACTGCTGAAGTTCTCTGCCGAAATTATTGTTGAAAACGGCGGGGACATATTTATAAAGAGTCAACGCGACAGGCTTGTGGGTATATATGCAGGGGATTCACCATTAAGCCAGAAGATCGGGCTTAAGATTTCAGCAGAAGATACTCCATTGGGGATCTGTACATCAGCCGGGAAAATAGGACATTCGTTAAGCCTTGGAAAGGCTGATGCTGTGGTGATAGTGTCAAAGGATACCCCGTTGGCCGATGCGGTAGCTACTGCTGTAGGGAATATTGTCAGGACTGCCGGCGATATTCAAAAGGGCATCTCTTTTGCCAGAAGAATTGAAGGTGTATTGGGTGCTGTAATTATTGTGGAGGATAAATGCGGTGCGTGGGGGCATGTGGAGCTGGTGAGGCTGTAAAGTTGAGGCCAACCTGGCAAACATGCAATTAAGTTTTGAAGGTCAGGCTGTATAAATAAGGTAAGGGTTTAAGTATTCCTAAATGAGTGAATTTGAATAATGAACAAATGTGTTGTGGGCATAGCTAGGAATATAGAAGAATATATGTGTCATATTAACGGCTTATAGTAGAAGATGCATTCGGTTATACATGTTTACAGGCATAAAAAACGAATCCGAGGTGCAAAATATTATTTGACTTTTCATATATGTTTGCCTTATAATATAATCGAACTCCATGGAAACACGGAGCTTGTGTAGCCATTATGCACCCGTAGCTCAGTAGGATAGAGCACCGGTTTCCTAAACCGGGTGTCGGGGGTTCGAATCCCTCCGGGTGTACCAGAAAACCCAGCCATAACAATGACTTGAATGGCTGGGTTTTTTTAATAGCTATGATGAGGCTGACAACGCAAGTGTATATTGTAATTTAAATGCACCACCAGAACATTTATGAGCATTAGCAAGAAAACATTAACCGGCCTTGGTAACATAGCCAAAATGAATTTGCTTGTTTCCGGAACGAAAAGATTAAAAGGGGTGGGAATGTGTTATCGGAACGCGAAAACTATATCCGAAATGCAACATTTAATTACCCTCAATGGATACCGGTTACCATTGCCGTTAGCAACGCAACATGGGATCAGCTGAGGGAGGAATTGGAAGAAGTAGCGTTGAGGTATCCGGAATTCTTTCCCTATGTGAGAAAGGGTTGGCGTGACTATGATAACTTTGACTTTGGTCCTGCTTATACCAAAGGAAAGCCTTTTAAAGATGCGTGGGGATGTATCTGGGAAACATCGACAAATGGTATTGAAGGGGTTGTGGTAAATGCCCCTTTGGACAGCTGGGACAAGCTTGAAAGCTATAGGGTGCCTGATGCAAGATTTGAAGAAGATCGTGGACCTCGTGACTGGAATAATATAAAGGATATACTGGAGAGTCAGAAGAGAAGAAAAGGGGAGCTCACAAGCGGTAGTGTCCCTCACGGTTTTCTTTTCATGCGGATTTTATATTTAAGAGGTTTTGAAAATGCAATGATCGATTTTGCCTGCGGAGAACCCAAACTTCAAACTCTTATAGACCGAATTGTGGAGCATAATATGGTGATTGTAGAGAATTATCTGGATATAGGCGTTGATATAATGGAGTTTGGAGATGATTTGGGGACACAGACCTCTACCATAATAAGTCCTGAGGATTTCAGAAAATGGATTAAACCGGCTTATCACAGGTTAATCAAACCTTGTAAAGAGAAGGATATATTGGTTGCATTCCACAGCGATGGTTATACCATCGATATCCTGGAGGATCTTATTGAAACTGGGGTGGATATTGTCAATCCCCAGGACCTGTGTAACGGCATTGATAATCTGGCCAGATATATAAAGGGGAAAGCCTGCATACGTCTTGATATTGACAGGCAGAAAATAATACCCTATGGGACAAGAAAAGAAATCCATGAATTGATAGAAGAAGAAGTAAGAAAGTTGGGAAGCCCTCGGGGGGGATTGGAATTCATTGCTGGGATTTACCCACCAACGCCTCCTGAAAATGTGGATGCGTTGTGCGAGGCGCTTAGGAAATACAGAAGATATTGGTGGGAGTAACTCAAACTGCTTATTATCAGAATTATCGAGGAAACAATAATACATCATAAACAGCATTTAGCAGGGATTGGTCAACCAATGTAGAAGGATCAGTTATAATCCTTTTAGGAGGGGTGATAATCATGCCCAAATGGTATCAGGGGAGTTACAGGCGCAATCTTGTTGACATGCATATCGAAGCCTGGGATGAGGAATTTTTATCCCGATTTGATCCTGAAACGTACGTGGCATTATTGAAGAAAGCCAATATCCAGTCAGCTATGCTTTACATTAATTCCCATGTTGGTTATTGTTATTGGCCAACTCAAACGGGATGTATGCATCCAGGTTTTAAAGGTGAGGATAGGATGAAAAAACTCTTTGATCTGTGCCATCAAGAAGGGATGGATGTTATCGCCTATTACAGTTTAATTTACAACAACTGGGCATATGAATCTAATCCGGACTGGAGAATGGTAGACATGAACGGGAAAGCCTCCCGGGAGAGAAGGATTAATGTAAAGCCCGGGGGCAGTAGGATCAATGAAGGGCGCTATGGCCTTTGTTGCCCCAACAGCAAGGGATACAGAGAATTTGTTTTTGCTCAGATCAGGGAATTCTGTCAGCATTTTGATTTTGAAGGTGTTTTCTTTGATATGACATTTTGGCCAATGGTGTGTTACTGTAATTCATGCAAGGAGAGATATGCCAAAGAGGTGGGAGGAGATATTCCCACGATAGTGGATTGGAATGATCCGGTGTGGGTTAATTTTCAAAAGAAGAGAGAAGAATGGATGAGTGAGTTTGCTGACATTGTCACCCGGGAGCTGAAGAAAAATAAACCCCATGCAACGGTAGAACATCAGTATTCAACCGCCACTCATTCGTGGATCAGAGGAGTTACGGAGGGAATTAGTCAGGCCAGCGATTATGCCGGCGGTGATTTATACGGGGGATTCCTGCAGCAATCCTTTGTCTGCAAATTATACCATGGCCTGACACGTAATCAACCTTTTGAATACATGACCTCCAGATGTTATCCTAGTTTAAATGATCATACCACCATGAAATCCAAAGAGATGTTAGCACTTCATACCTATATAACAATGGCCCATCAGGGAGCATTTCTGATCATCGATGCCATAGATCCGATAGGTACAATGAATTCCAAAGTATATGAACTGATAGGAAGCGTTTTTGAAGAATCCAAACAATACGAACCTTATCTGGGCGGTGAATTTTGCAAGGACGTCGGCATTTATTTCAGTTTGCGAGCAAAAATGAATCCCGATGTCAACGGTTATGATGCCGTCAAACCTGATTATAGCGTACCTCATTTGGAGGCGGCTTTTGGTGCGGCATGCATTCTGAAGGAAAACCATATACCCTATGGAGTAGTTAATAATTACAAGTTAGAGGATTTGTCAAAAGTTAAAATTTTGGTTCTGCCCGATGTGGTGGCAATGAATGAAGTTGAGAAACAAGCGGTGAAAGACTTTGTACAAAAGGGCGGCAGCTTATATGTCAGCGGTAGGACAGCACCCGATCTGCTGGCCGAGATGCTGGGTCTTCAATATGAGGGCAGGACCGAGGAAGATGTTACATATATGGAATTTAACGATCATGGTAGTTTTCTTCTGGCAAAGACAGAGGCAAATTATCCGCTCACAGTGTTTGGTTATCAGTTAAAAATGAGAGGGGCTTCTAAAGAACAGACACTGGCTACAATTACGCTTCCTTATACCAATCCGTCAGACTTCGGTGAATTCGCTTCCATCCATTCCAATCCACCGGGAACCAAAACCGAATATCCTTCAGTAATATATAGATCATACGGTAAGGGCAGGATTATGTGGGTTGCTGCTCCTCTTGAGGCTGCTCAACAGCAACCTCATCGGCAGGTTTTTGCCAACATGATTCGTGAACTAGCTACCGAGCCTTTTGCCTTTGAAGCCGATGCGCCTGGTGTTGCAGAAGTTACCCTGTTTCATAAGGAAGAGGAGAACAGATTTTTGGTCTCAGTAGTCAATGTGCAGGATGACTTTCAAATTCTGCCGGTATACGATATGACCGTCAGGATAAGGCTTGGCAATAAAAAGCCCGTCAGAGTCATGGTGTTGCCTTGCGAGAAAGAAATCGAATTTAACATGAAGAATGGATATGTTGAATTTAAAATCGATAAGTTGGATATCTTTAAAATGTTTGCGATAGACTATGAAGAATAATTGGCTTCATTGCTAAACCAGATGTTATATTCAAATGCAGTCGTCTCAATAATTGCAAACTTATAACGGAAGTGTGCAAAACAACAGCGAAAAAATCCTAACACCTATATCATTGTATAATGTATACTCAAAACACAAAGATTTTCAAATCATTGCTGCACAAATTTTTTGATAGTTAACCGGGGGGTGAAAAAATATGATTAAGCTGGGTGTAAATTCTGTTTTATTCTGTGATTACGATTTTGAAACTGCAGTGAAACACATTGCCCTTGCCGGATATGACGGAGTGGAGATTTCGGCTATTAAGGGAATGTGCGAACATTTGGAACTGGATAGGTGGAAGGAACAGGCAAATGAACTTAAGAAGATTGTGTCGGACTATGGCCTTGAATTTTTGTCCATGGAAGAAGCCGCTTTGGATGAGGAACGGCTTATAAAGGCTTTTGAAGCCGCAGCAGAGATGGGGATACCTGTTATTAACGTGGGTCCCGGAGGAAAGTCGGATGTTGAAGAGGAGTTTCAGCGGAGTATAGACATGCTGGCAAAAATGTCGGAAAAAGCCGAGCAATTTGGGGTAACACTTTGCGTTAAGGCCCATGTAGGCGGAGCCATATACAATACTCCAACTACTTTGCGGGCCATGGAGCTTATTAAGTCACCTGCCTTTGGCATTGATATGGATCCCAGCCATATTTACAGGGCCGGGGAAAACCCCGAAGAGGCACTGCCACAAGTAATAAGCAGGGTTAAGCACATACATATCCGTGATTGTAAAGGACGCAATGTTGGGCCCGGGAAACCCGCCGATCAGGCCTGTGGCCGGGGAGATATCGATCTTTTCGGCTATTGCAAGGCTATGGTGGAGGCAAACTATTCTGGTCCCGTGTGTTTGGAAGTTATCGGAGCCAAAGGCCTTTCGCTTCCGGAGGTTTCTATCATTGCGGCCGAGAGTTACGGGTATCTCAATGCATGTTTGAAGAAATTAGGGGCTAGATAAGCATAATAATCTTTAAGGAGGAGATAGTAATGGCCAGGAAGCCGAATCTTCTGCTGCTTGGAATAGACAGCTTAAGAGCAGATCACATGAGCCTGTATGGCTACCATCGCCTGACAACACCGCATATCGATAAGCTGGCAAAACAAGGGACCGTATTTGAATTTGCCTTCAGTCCAAGCATTCCCACGACTCCTGGATACGCTTCCATGTTCAGTGGTTTGGACTGTTTCGGCACCAACGTGGTAGCGTTGCGCCACGAGGGGCCTATGGCTGATAATGTGGTGACATTAGCCGAAGTATTGAAAGCTCACGGATACAATACTACATCCGTAGGTTTTGAAGGAAATGCCGCATCCAGAGGTTTTGACAGATACCTTAATTATGAAGGATGGGGTTCTTTTGAGGAAGGCAGAAGTCCAAAAGCCGAGAACCTCAATCAAGTGGCCATTCCGGAGCTGGAACGCCTGGCCCAGGATGACAAACCATTTTTCTTATTCTTACGCCATATGGATCCCCACTCTCCATATCTTCCTCCTACGCCTTTTGAACGCATGTTTTACGGCGGGAATGAATTCGATCCTGATAATGATTCGCTAAAACCGGTTTACGAGTTCAAACCCTTTGCAGACTATTTCAAATCCTGGTTCCCGCCGGGCTGTACCGATAAGGAATATATCATAGCCCAATATGATGGGGCAATTGCTTATATGGATGCATGCATCCAGAACATATTCACCAAACTGCAGGCTTTGGGCATTGAGGAGAATACGCTTGTTGTAATCACCGCCGATCATGGTGAGACCCTTCATGATCATGAATGCTGGTACGATCATCACGGCTTATATGACTGTACTTTGAGAGTTCCCCTTGTGTTTTATTATCCCGGAAAGGTTCCGGCAGGAAAGCGTTTCTCGGATTATTGTCAACTGAAGGACGTTATGCCCTCCATATTGGAGCTTCTGGGAATCGAGCATGATCTGAAGCTTGACGGAAGAAGTCTGGTACCGCTTATGAGAGGTGAATGGCGTGAGCCCGAACCGGAATTCTATATCACTGAATGTACATGGATGCGAAAACACGGTTGGAGAACTCCAGAATGGAAGTTAATTCGTGCTTTAGAACCCGATTTTCATTTTAAACCCGAAGTAGAACTGTATAATCTGATCAAAGATCCCGAAGAAAATCATAATGTAGCCGATGAAGAACCGGAAGTTGTGGCCATGCTTGAAGCCAGGATGCAGGCACATATTGCCAGGCGGGAGAAGGAGACGGGCAGGACAAATCCCATGTATACAAATCTCAATTGGCATGGAAAGGGCTGCGGTCCTTTTAAGACTTCCGAACAGGCATATAATAACCTGTATATCGGTTCCCCAAAATCTGCTAAAAAGTTGCAGGCAGGGGAAGAAAAATAACGGATGCTGACGGCATTGCTGCCCCAATTTGCTCTTTTTGGAGGGAAAGAAAATGTTGCGAGTATGTGTAATCGGGATGGGGCCGATTGGCAATCTTCATGCTGATATTTACAAGGAAAATCCATCGGTAGAATTGGTGGGCGTGTGCGACATAATCAAAGAGAGGGCCCAAGCTGCGGGAATACGATTGGGTGTGCCATGGTATCTGGATGCGGAGGAGATGTTAGCAGAGCTTAAGCCGGATTTATGCAGCGTGGCCACCGGAGGCTATGAATATGCCAGCGATCATTATAAGCCGACCATGCAGGCGCTTGCCGCGGGATGTCATGTACTGTGTGAAAAGCCCATCAGCAACGAGATTGCACCGGCCCGTGAAATGGTGGCTTTTGCAAAGGAAAAGGGTTTATGTTTTGCCATTGATTTTAACCATCGCTTTACGCCGGCGGCAAAGCTTGCGAAAAAGTGGCAGGAAGAAGGCCGGATTGGAGAACTGTTGTTTGTGAACATGGCTCTTTGGATAGGCAAGTTTCAGGAATTGGATTCACCATATTTTCATCTGAAGGCGCTTAATCCCCACAGCGTGGACATGGTGCGCCACTTCTGCGGAGATATCGTCAAGGTGCATTGTTTTGCTATGAAAGCGCCGGGGAGAAATCTATGGTCAACCGCTTCCATCAACCTGCAATTTAAGAATGGTGCGGTGGGTCATATCACCAGCAGCTATGATATCGAACGGGGACATCCCATGGAACGGTGCGAGGTAGCCGGCACGAAAGGACGTTTTGTTCTTGAGGATATGTGGCGGGAGGTTACCCTGTATCCGGCCGGGAATATGGTGAAACAGATGTATACAAATCCGGTTTTCGGAGGTTATCGCGGCTTTGATGATACCTTCCGCAATCGGATCAACAGCTTTGTGGATCAGATACTCAACGGAGCCCGCCCTGACGAGATCGATGGCTCGGGAGAAGACGGGCTCGAGGCTCAAAGGGTGATACAGGCTGCCATTGAATCACTGAAGACCGGCCAAGTGGTGGATGTAAGCAGCATATAGTTCCAATTAAGTCGATTGAATATAATTTGTTTTACTGCAATTTAGTGAAGAATGAGTTTTGTACGGAATTTCGGTGATTGCCGGAGGGGGAAGGGTACGACAGCTTGCCCCTCCGGTTTCAGCCTGGAAAAATTAGACTAGTTAAAAAAACATGCGGGAGGAAAATACTTTGGCCAACCCCAATATATTGATTATTGTAGCTGACCAGCACCGGTATGACTGCGTTGGCTATAGCCGGGCTTGTCCGGTAAGCACTCCAAACATTGACCGATTGGCGTCAGAGGGCATATGGTTTACCAATGCCTATACTCCGATTCCGGTGTGTTGTCCTGCAAGACAGGCTTTTATAAATGGCAGGCGGCCCGAAACTTTTGGCGCTCTGTGGAACTACGGTGGTGCTTTAAAAATTTCGGCTCTAAATCCAAAGGAATATTCATGGGTCAGAGAATTGAAGGATTTGTGTTATCGCACGGCTTTTATCGGAAAATGGGCTGTTAATCCCGAACATGGGCCTGATCAATATGGCTTTGATGAGTATGTTGGTATGGATTCCTATATGCAATGGAGAAAAAAGAGGTACCCCGATATAGAATACAAGGGCGGATGGATGGGCGAAGTGGATCCCGTGCCGTGGGAGGATAATGTGTCTCATTGGCTGGCCGGCAGAGCCCTTGATTTTATAAACAAGTTTGCAGATGAAGGCAGACCTTGGCATATTCGACTGGATTTTCCGGGGCCCCATCTGCCTTGCAGGCCATCGAAGGAGTTTGCCGACATGTACCGGCCGGAAGAAATACCCGAGTGGGGAAGCTTTCGTGAGGATTTCAAAAATAAACCCTATATACAGAAGCAGCAGTTATACAGCTGGGATGTTGAAAATTATAGCTGGAAGGACTGGAGCAGAACGGTAGCCCTTTACTACGCCCTTGTGAGTGAAATAGATCATGCCATCGGAACTGTACTGAACAAATTGGATGAATTGGGCCTGACGGATAACACTTTGGTGATTTATACTGCGGACCATGGGGATATGTGCGGCAGCCATCGGATGGTTGATAAGCATTATGTGATGTACGACGATATTGTAAAGGTTCCCCTTGCCATTCGGTGGCCCGGACAAATAGAACAGGGGATGGTATGCCATGAATTCATAAACCATTTTTTAGATATACCACCTACCATTCTGGAGATCCTCGGTATACCAAGTCCTGACTTCTTCCATGGTAAATCGATGTCCTCCATACTCAAGGGAATAAAGCCTGAGAATTGGAGGAAGGAGATAGTGGCCACATACAATGGTCAGCAGTTTGGTCTTTATACACAGCGCATGATCCGTACCCAGCGCTGGAAATACATCTGGAATACTACTGATGTGGATGAATTGTATGACCTGGAAAAGGATCCATATGAGCTTGAGAACCGTATATATGATCCAAACTGCAAGGATTTGATTGCCGGTTTGAGACGGAGATTGTATGACATACTGCTTAATGAAGGGGATGACCTGGTCAAATCCGAATGGATGCGGCGCCAACTGCTGGATAATAAGATAATATAGCAATTTATTGCATAGTTAACATTTAAACAGATTCCGTTTCAGGCTGTTCGAGATTTTTGCAGCAAGTGTATTGCTGCAAAAATTATATAAAATAAGGGCTGAAAGAGAAAGGAGGGAATTTCTCGGTTTGTTGCTGCGGGAAAGAGAGCCCTGCAGCGATGGGCCGGGAGCTTTACATGGCTTTAAAAATTGGTATTGTAGGATTTCGGGGGATTGCCAATTCCCACGCACCTGTATATGTGAACAATCCGCTGGGCAAATTGGTGGCTATTTGCGATGTGGTGAAGGAACGGGCTGATAAAGCAGCGGAAAAATACGGTGTAAAGGCATATTACAGCGTGAAAGACATGCTGGAGAACGAAGAGCTGGATATTGTGGATGTATGTACCGGCGGGTTTGAAAACGGAAGCTGGCATTACGAGCCGGCCATGCAAGCAATGGAGTACGGAAAGCATGTTTTGGTTGAAAAGCCGCTTTCCAATGATGTCAAGGAAGCCCGGGAAATGGTGGAAATGGCTGAAAAGAAGAACGTTTACCTTGCATGTAATCTGAATCATTATTTTACTCCCACCGCCGAATTGGGGAAGAAATATATCGCTGAAGGAAAGATAGGTGAGATCTGTTATTGCCTGGCCAAGATGGGTTTCAACGGTGGCGAGTACATTTACGGAAGGGATATGAGTCCAAAGGTGGATGGCTTCCCTTATTTCCATATGAAGGCCTTTTTAACCCATCCTTTTAGCGTTATGCGTCATTTTTGCGGAGATATCACCCATGTTCAGGCTTTTGTCAATCAGGCCGGCTTTAGAAAGAGCGCGGGCGATGTTATGCTGTCTATTAACAGCATTCATGTAAAGTTTGCCAGCGGTGCGGCCGGATATCTTCTCAGCCAGAGGGGAGATGCCCACTATGGTTTGGGCAGTTGGTGGAGTATTGAAGTTGGTGGTACGCGAGGAACATTTTGCATCGAGAATTGTATAGAAAAAATAACGTACTGGCCGGCGCCTAAGCCGGGAGAACCGGCAGGGTTGCTATCCAACGAACCGGAAGTTACCAATACCGGAATAAAGAATTTTGATGAGACCTTTGCGAGAAGGATCAATGCTTTTCTGGAGGATATAACCAATAAGGTGCCCAGGGAAAAACTCAGAGGTTCCGGGCGCGACGCCCTGGCTGTACTTGAATATACATGGGCTGTCATGGAATCCTATGAGAACGGCGGTGCCGTTGTGCGGCCCAATCCTCTGCCGCCTGTCAAGGGAGACCCAAGGTTTTATTAATATCGGCAGATCGGAAATATGCAAGAAAGCACTTCGGCACATTGACAGCATGGTCCGCCGGTGCTTTCTTGCATATATTTATATTACCTGACTGTAAGGAGAAAGCGGTTGGTCTTTGGAATATCGGGGTAAAAAAACACGACCTTAGGGGGTTGTTGCATGTCTGGAGGAGGCTTTACGCGTATAATAAGGAACCTCTATGAGAATAGGCAAGGAGGATAAGGTTTTCATGTTGACCAATACAAGTATTACAACACAGAAGAAATTCCGAGGTGCTCTTTCCTCACTGGCGGATAATATGAAAAAAAACTACGAGCTATATTTGTTAAGCCTCCCCATGTTTATTTATATAGTCGTATTTCATTACGGTCCCATGTATGGTGTTCAGATTGCTTTTAAGGATTTTACCCCCGTTAAAGGTATAAGCGGAAGTCCATGGGTTGGCTTTGAACACTTTATCCGCTTCTTTAAATCCTATCATTTTTGGACCTTGCTAAAGAATACGTTGGGTATAAGTGTATATTCGCTGGCTGTCGGTTTCCCGTGCCCCATTATCCTGGCGTTGATGCTGAACGAGGTACGGCATAAGTATTTTAAAAAGACAATTCAGATGGTGACTTATGCTCCTCACTTCATTTCGGTGGTAGTTTTGGTAGGAATTATGACTACTTTTTTGTCCCCCAATACGGGTGTTATAAATCACTTTATAAAAAAGCTTGGGATGGAGCCCATAGCTTTTCTGGAAAAGCCGGAGTGGTTTAAAACTTTGTATGTTCTTTCCGGAGTATGGCAGAGAGTGGGTTGGAACTCAATAATATATATGGCGGCGTTAAGCAGTATAGATGTCCAGCTACATGAGGCGGCAATAGTTGACGGTTCCAACAAACTGCAGAGAATATATTATATCGATATCCCTGGCATAATTCCGACGGCGGTAATTCTTTTGATCCTTAACATGGGTAATATAATGAGCGTTGGCTTTGAAAAGGTTTTTCTTATGCAGAATCCGTTAAACCTCAGGTCTTCGGAGGTTATTTCCACTTATGTTTACAAAGTTGGATTGATGGGTGGAGAATTCAGCTTTTCTGCTGCCGTAGGTCTTTTTAATTCGGTAGTTAATTTCGCCCTTCTTGTAATTGTTAACCGAATTGCAGGCCGTGTAGGGGATACCAGATTGTGGTAAAGGGGGGACAAGAAAACATGCCGGGCACAACGAGGACAAGTATTCGACAAAGCACCTTTGATCGCATATTTGATGTTATAAACTATGGATTGTTGTGCATCGTTTTGATCATATTTATATACCCTTTGCTCTTTGTACTCAGTGCATCCATAAGCGATCCGAATGCCATATGGAACGGCCAGGTATGGCTGTTACCCAAGGATATCTCTTTTGCCGGATATAATATGATATTTGGGAACGAAAATATATGGATCGGGTATAAAAATACAATAATTTACGCTATAGTTGGCACCATTATCAATTTATTTGTTACCATAACGGCAGCTTATCCTTTGTCCCGGAAGGATTTCTATGCGCGGAATTTTCTTATGAGAGCCTACACCTTTACCATGTTCTTCAGCGGTGGTATGATCCCCACATATTTGCTGGTAAAACAACTGGGAATGCTGGATACCATATGGGCTATGATAATTCCCAATGCGGCCTCGGTGTGGAACGTTATTATAACCAGGACTTATTTCCAAAATAACATACCGGATGAGCTGCGCGAAGCCGCGGCTATAGACGGATGCAGCAACATAAAATTCTTAATACGGATAGTGGCGCCTCTGTCAGCGCCGATAATAGCGGTTATGACGCTGTTCTATGGGGTAGGGCACTGGAACGCATTTTTTAATGGATTGATATATTTATCCGACAGGAATAAGTTTCCGCTTCAACTGTTTCTGCGGGAGATTTTGATCTTAAGCCAGATGGAACAGAATATGCTGGAACATGTTGATCCCCATGAGGTATCTGAAAGAATGCGCATAGCCGAGACAGTGAAGTATGGAGTTATCATTGTTTCCAGCCTGCCGGTATTGATAGTGTACCCGTTTGTACAGAGGCATTTTGTTAAAGGGATCATGATCGGTTCACTTAAGGGATAGTTTAAGCATGAAAGGAAAGGGCTGTTTTTTCATTAAATATTAATGGCTGCCTGTCTTTAAACAGATAGTTACTAGATACAAATGATATAGTCCAAAAATAATTGAATAGTATCATGAAGGAGAGATTGGCTGATGGGGAGAACTAAATTATCCGTACTTATAATGATAATGCTATTTGTTATAAGCACATTTATTGGCTGCAGTAAAAGCGGATCATCGGGGGATACCGGTCAGCCCCGGGCTGATGGTGCTGGAGGAACCGAAGGGCAGATATCCGGTTTTAATGAAACAGGCTATCCGATAGTAAATGAAAAGATTACATTGACAATGATGGGGGCCGATACCGCCGATCCCCGGAGAAAATGGGAAGAGAATCGTTTTTTTAAGAGAATGGAAGAGATGACCAGTATTCACTTTAAATTCATACAGATAGCAAGGGAAAATTGGAATGAAAAAAAGAAACTGGCCTTTGCCAGCGGCGATCTGCCGGATGTTTTTTTCAGCGCTTTTCTGACCGCGCAGGAGGAGATGAGCTACGGGGAACAGGGGATATTGATCCCGCTGGAAGGTATGATTGAGAAATATGCTCCCAACATAAAAAAATGTTTGGAAGAAAATCCCGGGGTTAAAAAGAGCATAACCCTGCCATCGGGGAATATTGTAGCATTGCCTGCCATACACGAAACCAAGAGCAATGCCCACATATATTTAAACAAAAAATGGATGGATGAGCTGGGTCTGGAGGAGCCGAACACCGTAGATGATCTGTATAAAATACTGAAAGCCTTCAAAGATCAGGATCCGAACAAGAACGGAATGGCCGATGAAATACCTTTGAGCCTGGTAGGGGTAGCTCAGATAAAGCCTTTGATGAGCGCCTGGGGTTTGTTGTTCAATGATGTAAACCTGTTCATTGATGATAACAATAAGGTGGTCTTTTCTCCAATACAGCCGGAGTTTAAAGATGCCCTTGTATTTCTTAAAAAGCTGTATGACGAAAAACTTTTGGATAACGAAACTTTTACCCAGACAACGCAGCAGTTAAACGCAAAGGGGAGAAACGATACAGAGCTTCTTGGAGGTTTTTATACTGCCGGTGCATTTACGGTGGTGGGAGAAGCAAGGCATTTTGATTATATCACCATGATACCGCTTCTGACCCCTAAAGGCCAGCGTATGTGGCCCCTTGACGGAACGTTTAATGATTTGGAAAATAAGGCCAACGCTATCCGGTTTATGAGGGGTACTTTTGCAATTACCAACAAGTGCAAGGCTCCGGAGGCCATGATAAGATGGGTGGACTATCTCTATACTGAGGAAGGAGCAATACTTACCTGGATGGGAAAAGAAGGAGAAGAATATGAATGGAATTCCGACGGGACATGGAGCTGGATTCTTGAAGAGGGACAGGAACAGTACGATGTCAGATATCCCGGAACGATTGCACCGGCCACGGTACCTGGGCTTCGCCCCGATAATGTCTGGTTTAAGCTAGGTAACATATATGAATCCAGCTTGTGGCCGATAAGAGGCAGGGTTAATAAATATGATAGACTGACCTATCCTTTCCTGTATTTTCCGGTCGAAAAACAGAAGCGGGTAAACTCCTTAAATGCGGATATCGGCAGCTATGTTGATCAGATGATAGCCAGATTCATAACAGGAGATGCAAGTATCGACGAATGGGATAATTACGTAAAAACCATACAGAATATGGGGGTTGAGGAACTAATAAGCATTTATCAGGAGGCATATGATGAATTTATAAAAGAATAGGGGGAGATGTCCTACCCCTATTGTTTAGTTTATACGCCGGGAAATGGATTTGCACACGATATAGACCGTAGTTACAAGTTGCCTTGTATTGAACGGGTATAAATACTATTAAAGCCTGATATGGCAGGGTATTCAGATTGTAAAATACTATAGAAATTACCGAAACACTGTAAGAGGGCATGTCCCGATTATTATACCGTGTATAATGCATTATTAAATATTAAAACTTAATTTGGAAGGAGGATGTAAATGGATATTGGCGTGGTAAGCCGAAGCTTTCCCGAATTGACCAATGAAGAGATTGCAGATCTTTTAAGTAAAAACGGTTTCAAATGGACCGAGCTTTGCTTCTTCGCCAGGGATTCCAAGTATTGGGTGTACAATGGAAGATCCGACATTTCAGGTTTAACCGATGAAGAAAGCAACAGAATTGTTGAAGCATACCGTAGAAAGAGTGTAGAGGTTACCTCCATTGGCGTATTTACAAATCTGCTGGAGCCCGATGATAAGGAGCTGGAATTGAATCTTAAGTATTTTGAGCGGCATATGGAAATTGCATCGAAAAACAATGTGCCCTACGTAGCTACCGAGTGCGGTTTTATTCCGGGGAAGAGAGGGGTACAGGCCGATACCTACGAGTCGGCATTCCAGAGGTTGCTGGAAAGTGTTAAATGGCTGACGGCCAAAGCAGAAGAGTATGATGTGTATATAGCCCTGGAACCCTGTGTTTTGGATGTCATTCCCAGTGCCAAGCGAATGCTGGATTTTATTTATCAGGTAGGTTCCCCGCGCCTTAAGGTATTGCTCGATCCCGCCAACCTCATTGCCAACAGTTCGGAAGAGGATATGTTCAAATACTTGGCACAGCATATTGCTTATTTTCATGGCAAGGATAGGAAGGTGAACGACACCTACGGTCGTGTTGTTGGCGACGGCGATATCGACTGGCCTTTGTTTTTGCGCCTGTATCATGAACATACCGAGGGTATTCCGTTTATATTGGAGTATGTGAATATAAACAATTATCTCGAAATACGTAACAGGGTGCTTAAAATGGATGAACTTAGTTCTGGAGAAGATGGATAAAACACATAATCGAGAATGAGTGGGGAGTGGGGATTAGCTTTTAAGACACAATGGTATCGGACAAAGTGAAAGAAAAACTTGAAGCCTACTGTGCCAGATTGTTTCTTAATCAATTGTTTTTGTGGTATAATAATTATAATAGGATTGCCATAGTATGGAGTGATAAATGATATGGCAGGTGTAAACCTCTTAAAAGGAGGTAATTTTTTTGATGCCAACTGTATTCCCATCTGTGTAATGATTGCTGAACACAATGAGCATGTCAATCATTATCATACCCACTCGTTTTTTGAATTTGTTTATATACATCGGGGTTTTTCAGCTCATTATTATAACGGGATAACCACGCTGCTCACACCGGGGGACGTGTTTGGTATGCGGCCGGGGGATATACATGGATATACACGTCCCAATCGTACCATTCTTTATAACTGCCTGTTCGATATATCAGCCCTTGAAAACGAAATAGATGATCTAAAGGCTCTGCCCGGCCTGCGACAGATTTTTAATACCGAACAGCCTTCGGCATGGCAGCGGATCAATTTGGGCCCAATAGCCCGGAAGGAAGCGGTAGGCTATTTGGAAAAGATGAGGTTGGAAAGACTGAGCCGGGAAAAAGGCTGGGAACTGAAACTTAAGAGCCTTCTTATCGAGTTTTTGATTCTGTTTTCTCGCGCTTCTCAGTACAGATATATGGACGGTAAACTAGGAGAGTATAAGTATACCGAATATATATTCAGGGCCCTGGGGTTCATTGAGGAGAACTATCCTCACAGCATTTTGGTGGAAGACATCGCTGCTTCGGTTGGGCTTAGCGCCGACTATTTTTCACGGATGTTTAAACAGTTTATCGGTGTTACGCCTCAGGAATATATCATGAACGTACGCCTGGCTAAAGCTACGGAATTGCTCAGGGAAGCTGATATGACGATAACCCAGGTGGCCGAAAAGGTAGGGTTTGAAGATCCCGGGTATTTTTCCAGACAGTTCAAAAAAATATTAGGCATAACACCCTCCCAATATCAGAAGGAAAATTAAAACGAGGCATCCATTGTATTTAATTGAATTTAAGGAAGCAATATTGCTGAATATGCAGCATGCATGATAGCTCAAAACATAATATCGAGCCAAAGATACCTGCCATGAAAGGTCTGACATTGAACGTTCAGACTGCCCATGCCAAGGCCTTGCCGGTAAATTGTTAAGTTATGAAGAAGGTGTAAAATCGCAATGATGCCATGAGCACAGAAGTTATCGTGCGAAAGGGCTTTGAATGCGGCGTGATGTTTTTGCTTGAATCTATGATAGGCTTTTAATGCGTTATTACAAATACAGGTACAAGGTTTATAAAGTGAATGACCGACTAGCATCCGGATTTTACAAAATAAAGCGATGAATTCGCAATGGTAGAGGTGGTTCGTACCTACAAAATAAGATCGAAAATCTGGAAAGGCAGGGTAATAAAATGCTTGTCGATAAGGCTATGACAAACAGGGAGAGGTTTATCAACACCATGGAATACAAGGCTGTTGACCGCGTGCCCAACTATGAGGTTGGTGTTTGGGGACAGACCATTGATAGATGGGAAAAAGAAGGGCTGAATATCTATGACCTTCACTGGGATTGGTTCACGGGAGAAGAATTCTTCGATATGGATGCCAGAGAATATATAGATGTAAACTATGGAATGATGCCCGCTTTTCAAGCGGAAATTCTGGAAAGAACCGAAAGGTATGAAGTCATAAGGCATTCAAATTTTATGACAGGAGCAGGTGGAGGCCAGAGTTTTGGTATGTTGGGCGGATTCAACACCATGTTTGGCAATCCGGCTCCTCATGTTGAAAACGGCCAATTAAGCCATCCTATGTTTAACGGAGTCCAGGAGAAATTTATTGCGTTTTTGAATGAGCTGAATAATGCCGGAGTTTTAGCTCCTGACTGGTACACAATTGAATGGGAACAGGCCAAAGCTTATACTCATGGTGACAAATTAGGTATGGTCTGGTATCCTGCCGGTGCACTTCTGGCAGAGTACACCAATGCAAAGAATAAAACTCTGGAATCCGTAGATGTGTGGACTTACTGGAAAGAACCCCCGATTGAAGGCGGAAAGTATCCGGCAACCGGCAATCCGGGGTATACCTGGTGTTTTACCAAGCAAGGCTTCACCGATGAAGGAAAACTCAAAAGGGTTGCTCATATGCTTGATACCATGGTAATCGGCGGAGAAAACTTCTTCCACACAATTCAGGGCGGAACCAATGAGGTTTTTGAAGCAATGGGTATTAAGGTTGAGACCCCGAGGGAATGCGTTTACAACGATGACGGTACTTTCTATATTTACAATGAAGATGGTTTCCCGTGGAGACAGGAAGATGGCTATAGCCCGATCGGAATATGGCAGCATTTTGGACTGTCCGTTATCTGGCAGCGTAATGCTCCAAAGGGGGCTACTGAGTTTGACAAAAAGCACAATGAAACTGCAAATAGGTTGAATGATATTATTCTGTCGTATGATAGGTGGCCTAATGACAGTTTGAAAATAAACGTTGCCATTAACGAGATTGCTCCTAATCTGTCTGATTTCGAAAAGGCACAGGAACTGGCTTTTGTCACCGGGAAGAGGCCCATGAGCGAATGGAGCAAGTATCAACAGGAATGGCTTGATAAAGGTGGCAGAGAGGTCATCAAAGCCATTGCTGACAATTTGAATGTTCTGGTTCCTGATTATGCCAATTAATCAATATATTTGTGATTGATGTAAATTTGATTGAAATAGACTGCCCTTAACATTTTAAAGGCAGTCTATTTCAATTAGAATATCCCGTATTTAATATTTAGGAAAAGGGGAATAGCGATGGAGCGATTTTTGCTGATTACAGGGTGTCCCCTTGTGGGGAGGGAGATTCGACTCAATCCGCATTATGTTTGCAAGCCGGGCCAGTACATACATGTGAAGGGCGTTCAGGTTGAAAAACCCTTAAAAGGTTTTTTTGTTTGTGCATCGTATCATGGTCAGAACGATCCCCATATTGAAATATTTGAAGGAAGGCTTTTTGGGGAAAGGATAGGGACATGTTATTTGCATTTTATCCCCGACAGAGGTGCTGCAAAATTTACCTGCTCTCTGGAGCGGCCATATGATGGAAAGCAGGAATTGTTTCTCTTATTGAATGGCGATGAGATTAATATACATTCCTTTGGATTTACCGTTGAGGTACCGGAACCCATGCCTTACGAAAGGCTAATAAAGAATTATGAACCGGTGCTGGAGGATAGGCTGGTAGATATATGGAGCGACACGTGGGTTCTCACTGATGGATTAAATAGGACGATTCCCGACAGCAGTGAGGTGGGTTTACCTCGAAAAAATAAATATGTGGGGATATTCTATTGGACCTGGCACACGCTGGATGGGACTTACCCGCCTAAGAATAATAGCGAAATATTGAAAAATCATCCTGAAGCAATTCATGATGTATCCCATCCCGCGTGGGGGCCGCTTAACACCCGGCATTACTGGCAGGAGCCGTTGTTTGGGTATTATACCAATATGGATAAGTGGGTTATGCGCAAACATGCCCAGATGCTGGCTGACGCCGGTGTGGACGTTGTTATTTTTGATAATACCAACGGGTATCTTACCTGGGAACCTCAATACATGACGCTTTGTCAGGCATTTTATGAAGCCAGGTTGGATGGTATAAAAACCCCGCAGATCTCATTTATGCTGCCATTCTGGGATTTGGAATTTACCCGGCTTCAGTTGGAAAGCCTGTATCGACATCTCTATCGTCCGGGAATTTATCGGGATTTATGGTTTTATTGGAAAGGCAAGCCCTTAATAATGGCCATGCCCGAATGCCTTGTCGGGGATCCAGAAAACCCCTACAGGGACAAGCTCCACAAGGAAATACGTGAGTTCTTTACATTCAGGCCGGGTCAGCCCGGATATGAATGCGGTCCGTCCCGATCGGATCACTGGGGGTGGCTGGAAGTATATCCCCAGCACGGATATTGCAGAAATAACGACGGAACATTTGAACAGGTTACTGTGGGCATAGCGCAAAACCATTCGGCGGAAAAGAAGCTGACAGCCATGAACGGGGAAAATGTTTTCGGACGCAGCTATACGGTACGAAACGGCCGTGATCCCAAGCCCGATGCAAAGCTATATGGTGCAAATGTGGAAGAACAGTGGAGCAGGGCTTTTGAGCTGGATCCGGAGCTTATTTTTGTTACCGGCTGGAACGAATTTACGGCGGGACGCTATGACATTTGGCCGCCAAACGAAAATGGGGTTGTGAATGCATTTCCCGATCAATTTGATGAGGAACACAGCAGGGATATAGAACCTGTAAAAGGAGCTCTTAAAGATCATTATTATTGCCAGTTTATCGGAATGGTTCGTCGGTTTAAGGGAGCCAGGCCATTGCCCGTACCTTCAGAGCCCAAGACCATAGATATATACAAGGGGTTTGAAGAATGGACCGATGTTGCTCCTACCTATTACAATCATAAGGCCGGAACCGAGCACAGAGATTTTCCGGGCGCAATGAAGGGGACATACTACCGAAATTATACTTTGCGTAACAACATACTCAGGTGCAAGGTAGCCCGGGATCAGACAAACCTATATTTCTATGTGCAGACGGCTGAAACATTGACCAAACCCTTCAATAAAAACTGGATGCGGCTTTTCCTGGATATTGATCTCTGTCGTCAAACGGGCTGGGAAGGTTATGATTTTATGGTAGAGGAATATAATGGGGAGGGATACGCCCTTCTAAAAAAACATGTTGAAGGTTTTATCTGGCAGGCCGTAGGCCGGGTGGCCTATGCAACCTCGGGTAACCGGCTGGCGCTCTGCATTCCCCGTGCTTTGCTGGGACTTGAGGGAAAAACCCTGGATTTTGCCTTTAAATGGTCGGATAACATGCAACGGGACGGGGATATTCTGGACTTTTATGAAAACGGCAATGTAGCACCATCGGGAAGATTTAATTACCGATATAAAGAATAAATTTACATATGGGAGGTATCATTCGATGGACGAAATCAGGCAATCATTGGCATCAATCGGCGGTGTTGATGCCCTGCACCGGCGTCTTCCAATGGCGGATGATGTTGGTCCTTTGCGCAAGAACCGTTATGTTGGTATGTTCTATTTTCTTTGGAATGGCGAACATACCACTGACGGTCCCTATGACATCACCGAGATACTAAAGCAGCATCCCGATGCTCCGAGGGATTACAATCATCCTGCATGGGGCGGAGAAGGTCATATGTATCATTGGGGGAGGCCGCTGTTTGGGTATTATTTTTCAAGAGATCCCTGGGTAATACGCAAGCATATTGAGATGCTGACCATTGCAGGAATTGATTTCCTGTTCTTCGATACCACCAATCGCCATACTTATCCGGAGGTAGTGGAGGTACTGCTTGAGTGGCTGGATAAGTATCGTATGGCCGGTTGGCCTGTGCCCAAAATCGTTTATTATACCAATACAAAATCGGGGGAAACAATACAGGAGGTATATGAGTTTCTCTATAAACCCGGCAGGTATAAAGATTTGTGGTTTTACTGGGATGGCAAGCCTTTGATCATCGGCCACCCTGATGAGTGCAGTGATGAGGTTCGTGAATTTTTTACAATCAGGCAATCCCAGTGGCCAAATGAACCTCCTCGGGAATGGGGTTGGCCATGGATGGATTTTGAACGTCCCCAGCGGGTGTGGAGGCGGCCGGATGGGACTGGGGAGGTAATAAATGTTTCGGTTGCCCAGCATCCTCAGATTTTCTTCGGAGATTCGGCTTTTTATGGGGAAACTGCCAATCGCGGCAGAAGTTTTCACGATGGACAAAACGATTTTGCTCCCGGTGCCGTGAATTGGGGATACAACTTTTCGGAACAATGGGAACGGGCCCGGGAAGCGGATCCTGAGGTTGTACTGGTGACCGGCTGGAATGAATGGATTGCCGGTCGATTCCATGGTACGAAAGAGCGGCCGGTCCGTTTTGTTGATACTGCCAGCCAGGAGTTCTCCCGGGATATTGAACCCATGAAGGATGGCCATTTTGATAATTATTATATGCAGCTTGTGGCTGAAGTGCGCCGCTATAAAGGTATGGAGCCGCTGCCGCAGGCCACGCCCAGGAAAAAGATTGACTTGTCGGATAGTTTTGGCCAATGGAGGGATGTCGGGCCTGCATACAGGGACATGCCTTTTGGAAATTTACATCGGGAACATGTTGGCTACGGCGGTGTTATATATCGGGATGTTACGGGGAGAAATGCCTTTGACACCATGAAGGTGGCCCGAGATGACGAAAACATTTATTTTTATGTAAAGACTGAGAAACCAATAGTATACGATGCTGCAACTCCCTGGATGTGGTTGTTGTTTGGGTTTGAAGGGCGTGAATACGCCCCAAACTGGGAAGGATACCAATATATAGTAAATAATATTGTACTGGATAACAATACCACCGTTCTGCAAAGCTCATTGGGAGGGTTTCGTTGGGGGAAGAACGCCCCGGTAAAATACAGGATGGAAGGCAACGAAATGCATATAGCCGTTCCACGGGCTTGTGTAGGTTTGAAACCTGGCCAGCCGTTCAGGATGTACTTCAAATGGGCTGACAACACCGGCTCCAATGAAAATATCGAGGACTTTTATTTGCACGGCGATACCGCACCTTATGGACGATTTTATTTCGTATATGAAGGTTAAAAGAATGCATTGCCAAAAGCGAAAGAGCTCAAAAGGCTCTTTCGCTTTTACTTGCATTTATTTATTGTGGCTCATAGACAATATATTCCTTTATCCAGCTTTCCCTTTCGGGTGCACTGTCGGAATTCAACATTTCCTTCCATTCTTCATCGGTCAGTCGGTTTGATATGGGCTGGAGGAATTCGTATGACGACTCTTGGTTTTCCAACGAAAGGTTGACCACATTGGATAGATCTTCGGCAAGGGCAGGATAGTCCTGAAGAGAAGAATTATTTTCCGTTAGCTGTGTAAATTCGTATTCAGGGGGCTCTGTCCTGAAATCGGGAATTTCGGTTTCCGACTGTTTTACATATAGCTGTGGAAAGTCGGTATTAAGAGAACAAGCCGTTGCAAAAATAAAGACAAGGATAAGCATAACTGCCCATAGCTTTCTTTTCATGGCCAACAACTCCTTATTTTCAGAATGTTATAACAATGGTGCTGTTGATTTTTTTAACCCGTCATGTGATTCGACTTCATATGTTAAGACGGTTTTATTGCGTTTATTGTTCCGGTTTATCCATCTTTTTGGTACGAACGGGTAACCCGTTTGTGCAGGCTCTTTATTGTTATTGTTCCATTTTATCTATCTTTTTGCAGGATGTCGACGGGAAATCCAGAATTCTTGGGTCTAAAAGCAGAAACTTTGTGAATGAAAAGTATAATTTGCGAGGGAGGGGATAAAAAGAGATATGAAATGGTGTATGATGATCACAGTTTATTATAGGAGAAGGGCCTGGTCCGAGCTGCTGACGCGCTGCAGGCCAAACCCTTCTGATTTAAAATTTGGTGAGCAATCCTTTAAAACCGTGCAAGCTGTCTTTGATATTTATGCAGGCACATATCTCCGATAAAGTAAAGTTATGGTGCTTTATCTATGCTTTGTTCAAGGCCTCAATGGGGTCCACATAATTCAGACCCTGAGCCTCCGCAACGGGTTTATAGGTCAGCATCCCTTTATATACATTCAAGCCCTTTAGCAAAGCCGGATTTTCAAGCAGAGCATTGCTATAGCCCTTGTCAGCTATCTGCAAGGCATAGGGCAGCGTTATATTTGTCAGGGCAAAGGTTGATGTCCTGGGAACCGCTCCCGGGATATTGGGTACCGAATAATGCACCACATCGTACTTAACAAAATATGGATTTTTATGGGAGGTGGTTATATTGCAGGTTTCCACGCAACCCCCTTGATCTATTGCCACATCAACAATGACCGAACCGCTCTTCATTGTCTTTACTATATCCTCGGTCACCAGCTTGGGTGTTCTTGCTCCCGGTATTAATACCGCGCCAATTAATAAATCGGCTTTTTTAGCGCTTTGGGCAATGTTGTAATTATTGGACATCAGAGTTGTGGCCCGGCCGTTAAATATGTCGTCGAGATAGGCTAACCTTCTGGGATTTATATCTATAACCGTAACCCTTGCTCCCATGCCTATTGCTGTCCTTGCTGCATTTATGCCCACAGTTCCACCGCCAATTATTACCACCTCTGCCGGTTCTACGCCGGGGACTCCGCCTAAGACAATACCTCTTCCTTTATTCATGTTGGTAAGGAGATAAGCGCCTATGGTTACTGCCATTCTTCCCGCTATTTCGCTCATGGGAGTTAATAGGGGGAGAGAACCGTTTTCCAGTTGTACCGTCTCATAAGCTATTCCCACTACCTTTTTATCCAGCAGAGCCCGTGTCTGCTGCTTATCGGGAGCCAGATGGAGGTAGGCAAAAAGAATTTGACTTTCTTTTAAGTAATCATATTCACTAGGCTGCGGTTCCTTTACTTTGAGAATCATGTCTGCAACTTCATATACTTCCTTTGGCGTATTAAGTATTTTGGCACCGGATTTTATATATTCTTCGTCGGTTATTCCGCTTCCAACTCCCGCTCCTTTTTCGATGTATACTTCATGACCGTTATTGATAAAGGCTTCCACCCCTGCCGGGGTAATACCAACACGAGCCTCAGCAGTTTTTATCTCTTTTGGAACGCCTATTATCATGCTTATATCTCTCCTTACTTGTCCTGGTCTGTTTGTAATAATAAATTCTAAATTGCAATAATAAATGGAATTTAAACTTTGATGCATTGGATGCAAATTTTACAACCACATTGTATAGCTATAGCCCTTTTTGCAATATTCGAGTATATGCCTTTATGAAAGGCTGTTTTGGCCGACCATCGGAGGTGGAGAGCGCATCCGGCCAAATATGTTCAGCCTTTATTGTGGTTTTCGTCATGAATTACCTGATCGATGACTATAACCAGCGCCAGAATAAAGGCGTAGTTTTCATCATCGGCAATATCAACGCCGTACGTATCCCCCCACGCGAGCCAACGTTTGGAGACTTGGGCCACATGTTCACCGTTTTTGTATATGGAAAAATCCATGCCGAGGAAATTGCCCTCAATGGTAAAATCTCCGTATGCACTCCATATATTGAATCTGGGTTTGAAAAGCGAAAACTGTTTTTTTACAGTTGCTACAGGCCGTCCGAATTGATAGATGGTATATTCGGGTAAGAAGCGAAACAGCCTTTGCTCGATATAAAAGAGTTCATGACCCTGCATATCGTATATTCTTAATTTGTCTCCTAGGGCAAACACTTTGCCCCTTACTGTAAAGCAATCATTTCCTGCCTCATCTTTGATGGTAAAATTGTCTCCGAAGGAAAATATCCTCTGTTTAACAATAAACCGCATAACCCAGCCTCCTGTTTACAGAATGGCCTGCTATTATAGTATGTATAATTCTGTTTTATATAATATGTATGCTACTATCATCGCTAAGGGTTTGTCAACAAAAATTTGCTGCAAGCCTGAATTTTATTGTTCAAAAGCACATTCTGAAGTTATTACGGGGAGTGTGAAAGAGATGGTTGTACCCCTGCCATGGATGCTTTCAGCCCGTATTTTGCCGCCGTGCTCCTCAACAATATATTTGCAGATTGTGAGCCCCAGACCCATGCCGCCGTAATCATTGGGACGGGATTTTTCACCCCGGTAAAAGCGTTCGAATATGTGGGGCAGATCTTCAGGGGAAATACCCGGACCGTCATCCCTGACCGATATTTCGAGAAAGGAATCTAAAATCCGGGCAGCAATTGTGATATTGCCCTTATGCTGCATACATCGCTTTGCATTCTCAATCAGGTTGTCCATAACCTGGGATATCCGTTTGCTGTCCGCCTTTATATTGACTTCAGGTATGGGACGCTGTACTGTCAGCTGCAATGAACTGCCCTTAAAACTCAGCTCGATGGATGATATTATGTCTTCCAACATTGTTCTGCTGTTATGGATTTTAAAATCCATATGCAGCTTTCCCAGCTCCACCTGTGAAAATTGAAACAGGTCATCAATGAGGCGATCCAGCTTGTCGGTTTTGTCCTTTATTATGCTCAGATACCTGTTGAATTTTTCGGGATCTTGCGCAATTCCATCCTGCAAGGCTTCCACATATCCCTTTATGGATGCTATGGGTGTACGCAGGTCGTGGGATATACTGGCAATAATGGTTTTTCGGGAATTTTCGTATATATTCTGCTTTTCAAGGGATTCTTTAAGCTTGCACCTCATCAGTTCAAAGGCCTGGCATAGATGGCCCAACTCATCGTTTTTCCGGTATTCTATGGAAAAATCCAGATTTCCCAGAGCAATGTTCTGAGTTGCAGCGTTTAATTCATTTAGGGGTATCAGGACGCTTCGAGAGATAAGCCAGGAGAGAAATACGATCAATATGATGAGGGACAGCAAGCCCAGAATATAGCTTCCTCCCATATATAGAATGATCTTATGCAGCACTTTTGGAGGAAGCGTGTCAAGGGTATACTGAATAATTATGCTGGCAACTATCTGATCATCGATTTCAACAGGGAAGGAGTACTGGTTCATTTCCCCCAAATCTTCCTCAAGGTTCAGGGCAAAATCATCGGTAACTTCCACCTTAAGGATCTTGTTTGCCAGCGAGCCCTCCCTGTCTTCCGAATCAAAAAGAAGTGCGCCGGAGCTGTCAATTACCTGCAGCCGGCAACCGGTTTCTTTAAGCACATGGCCGACCTTCTTATAGAACAGATCATAATCGTGGATGATGAAGTAGTTATCTTTCACCAGTTCAATTATCTTTTCAAATCGAAGGTTAATTTTAGAAAATCTGATAATCTCCGGGTCGTTCTTTATTTTTTCGGTAGCCGTGTTTAGTAGGAGCAGCGTTACAATGATTGGTATTATGATAATAGTGATAAAGGATAAAATCAATTTCCATCTAAAGTTAAGCTTCATGTGTTACCCCCTGTGAATTTATAGCCAACCCCCCATACCGTTTGAATGTAAACGGGTCGGGCCGGGTCCTTTTCGATCTTTTCCCTGATCTTGCTTATATGAACGGTAACAGTGTTTATTTCGCCGTACTCGTTATATCCCCATACATTGTTGAATATCTCCTCCCGTGTAAAAACCCTGTTAGGGTGCATGGCCAGGAATTTTAGGACTTCAAATTCTTTGGCCGACAGGGCGACGGGCTTATCATTTAGGTACACACAGTATGCATTTAAATCGATAACGAGGTCGTTAAAAGAAAGCCTATCCCCCTTTTTTGCAAGGTTGGAAAATTGACGGTAGCGCCTTAAATGGGCTTTCACCCTGGCAACCAATTCTTTAGGGCTGAAGGGTTTGGTTACATAATCATCAGCTCCCAGACCCAGACCCAGGATTTTATCCACATCGCTTTTTTTGGCGCTTAACATAAGAATGGGAATTGAAGACGTTGAGCGGATGGCTTTACAGACTTCCAGTCCATCCAATTTTGGCAGCATGACATCCAGTATGACCATATCCGGCTGATGTTCCCGGTACAATTTCAATGCCTGCTGCCCCTCAAAGGCCAAAATTACATTAAACCCTTCAAATTCGAGATAATCCCTCACTAGCTCCGCAATTTCCCTTTCATCATCAACAACTAAGATGGTTTCCTTTTGCATGGGTATAATCCCGACTCCTCGTTTTTTTTTTTTTTACTATTTTACCATATGACCTGCCTTTTTTGTTATATGTATTGCAGTTTTTATTGAAGGATAGCAGTAAAACTCCGGCTTGTACGCTTTTCATCCACAGAAAAGCAAATAAGTCAATCGTTTGTTTATGTTATTCAAATGGCATGTCAGGTGTGTATAATTTATCAAACCAATTTTCATATTGATTTTATGTGTTTTATATGTCATAATATGAATGAACATAAATTAGTCTACAAGGCTGCATAGTAAACAAAAACGGCGATTAGCTGAATATGATGAAAGAATAGCAAAGAGTATAAGTGGGGAAGAGTAGCGAAGTGGTCGTAACGCGCTGCACTCGAAATGCAGTTGCCCGAAAGGGCACGTGGGTTCGAATCCCACCTCTTCCGCCAAAGAAACAGGCGCGCAAGCAACCATAATCAGGGCTTGCGCGCTTCTGCTTTCGCAATTCTTGTTTTGTGTGCGATTTTTTAATACAATAATGAAAAAAAGGAGGGGTAAACAGATGGATTATAGCGTCAGCTTGCGGGAAAAATTTTTCGGATGTATTGCAGGTGCGCATATAGGTTCGGCGATGGGAGCGGCGGTAGAGGGCTGGACATATGACAAGATTGAGGAGAAATATGGAACACTGGACAGGCTGCTTCCCTATGAACATTATAATAACGGCTGGATAAGGGAACCAGGTACCACCGAAGACGGAATTGAGAGACAAAAATTGATGATTACCGCTATCATTGAGAAGGGTGACAGGGTTAATGCCGAGGATGTGAGGCAAGCATGGCTAAAACATATCAAGCCTGAATCGGCGGGAATGGTATCGGAGCCCTTTGAAGCGGTGTTGCTGGCAATGGCTAAAAGCGGAATACCCGCCCGGGATCTGGGGCGTTACTGTGATTACTCGGGGTTAAACAGCTTTGCCCGTTCATGTCATCCCATCGGGCTTATAAATGCCGGCGATATGGAAAGCGCAAGGGAGGATGTATTGGAAGTTGGGCAGCTGTATCAGACCACCAACAGCCGAGGATTACAGTGGGCGGTGGTGACCGGTGTGGCAATTGCAGCAGCTACCCGACCGGATGCTACCGTGGACAGCGTGCTGGGAGCCATATTTGATTACTGCCACCCTGATATGGTGGTGAAGGAACTGGACAGGGGTTTGAAGCATACGGCAAACTGTAAGGATTTCAGGGAGTTAAGGAAGGCATTTGACAGTGTGTATGGCGGATACGGCATTCCTTATGCGATGAGCTATGCCAATGAGGTTGTAACAAAGGCTGTATGCATTTTTAGGATGGTTAACGGAAACACCAGGGATGCCATGATCGCAGCGGTTAATCTGGGAAGGGATACCGATTGTATAGCTGCAATAGCCAGCGGTATTTCCGGAGCTTTAACAGGTGCGGACTCTTTGCCTCGGGAATACATTGAACAGGTGGATTATGCAACAAAGTTAAATATATATACAAATTCCCAACGGACTTTGCGGGAACATGCCGATGGGCTCTACAACGCCTGGCTGAACAGGATGAACAAGTTGAAGAAATACATCCGGTTAATGGAGAGTTCTTCAGATTCGGAAAGCTAAGCGGCCTTTATACTTATTCTTGTTGCCTTTACTGTTAGATAGCAGTGAATTTGACAAAATCGAAAAATTTTATATTGCAAATCTTATTCACATGTGTTACAATTTCACAGAATAAAGATATTTTTAAGTCTGCACAGAGAGGCAGACAAGATATCTTGTGGAATTGATGTGTATAGTCCCATATGGTTGAGAGATAATCTTGTCTGCAATGTGACGGACAAGATTTTTTTTGCAAAGGGGGGATGAGAATAGGTTTGTCTGAACGTCCAAAATGGTAAATGGTTCAATCGGTGTGATGAATTCAATTATATTTTGAAAGGCATTGAAACGGGTTTCAACGCTAATTTAAAGAGAGGTGTAATTATGATAAATAATGAACAGGTAATAGGATATCTTCCGGATGAACGTCCTCAGTTTTGGAAGCTATTGTTATACGCATTGCAGCAGGTAATCGTTATGTTTCCTGCTACAGTGGCCGTTGCAATTATCACCGGTTTTCATATCTCAACCACTATTTTTGCCAGCGGTCTTGCCACATTGTGTTTTGTCCTGGTTACTGGAAGAAAAATCCCTCTTTATTACGGTTCCAGCTTTTCTTATATTGCTGCCATCGGAAGCCTTATGGCGTCAGAAGCACTGGCGGGTTATGGGCTGAACGATAAGATTGCAATAGCCCAGTTCGGTATAGTCATGTCGGGTTTCGTGTCGATAGCGGCCGGGTTCATAGTCAATCGTTTCGGCCAGGATACCATAGAAAAGATTCTTCCGGCATCCATAACCGGTCCCATTGCAATGGTAATCGGACTTACCCTTGCGGGAACTGCTTTGCAGGATGCTGCATCCATTGCAATCGACGCAGCCGGTACACCTGCTGTTCCCGAATCCCAAGCGGCTTTTGCAACCAATATGGCGTGGGTTGTTTCACTGGTCACTTTGATAGCAACAATACTGTTTTCGGTGTATTTAAAGGGATTTGCGGGGCAGATTCCCCTTCTTCTGGGCCCAATTGTAGGCTGCTTGACTGCATTTATTATCAGGCTTGCAACAGGCATCGATCTTTTCAAAGTGTTGCCCGAAACAGCCAACAGTGGATTTTTTGCACTTCCCATATTTACGTTGCCCAAGCCAACCTGGATGGCGGTTATGGCCATTATGCCGGTAGCCATAGCCACCATTCCCGAATCAACGGCCCATATATATCAGCTTGACATTTATGTAAATGATCTGGCAAATAAAAAGAAGGTAGGTAAGAAGTACAATATTGCAGAATTATTGGGGCTCAACTTAATCGGTGACGGTTTGGGAGATATAGTTGCAGGGTTAATCGGCGGGCCTGCAGGCACTAACTATGGAGAGAATATAAGCGCCATGGCAATCACAAGGGTATTTTCCATACCGGTTCTGATTGCAGCATCAATTATAGCCATGGTTATCTCCTGTTTCACTCCTCTTATAAATGCCATTTATTCAATCCCCACGTCTGTCATCGGAGGCATGGAGATATACCTGTTCGGCGCCATAGCTGCCCAAGGTGTTGCGATAATGATTGAGAAAAAAGTTGACATGTTCAGCGCCAGAAATATAGCGGTTATTGCAACCATCATGGTTATAGGTCTGGGGGGGCAGTATGCATACGGAGGAAATATTCCCTTCTTTGGAATAGAAATTCCCTGTATTGCAGGTGCGGCTATATTTGGAATAATTATGAACCTCATACTGAACATAGGCAAGAGGAAATAAACTGCTTGTAAAGTATTGCTGAGGAGCTGTCCTTATGGCAGCTCTTTTTTTATTGATTTTATTTTTCACGTATGACATAATGGATTAAGATTGAATTTGCCTGGATGTGGTTATGTTGATGCGGATATTTATGGAACAAGCGCTGCAGGAGGCCAAAAAGGCCTACCATATAGAGGAAGTCCCCATAGGGGCTGTAATAGTTAAGGATGGAGAAATTATAGCAAGAGGGCACAATTTGAGGGAGACATATAAGGATCCCACCCTTCATGCCGAAATTGTTGCCATACGGGAGGCTGCAAAAAAGCTGGGGGGATGGCGACTGTCAGGATGCGAGTTGTACGTTACCATTGAGCCGTGTCCCATGTGTGCGGGAGCCATTATTCAAGCCAGGATAGAACGGGTTATATACGGTGCCAGGGATCCCAAGGCCGGATGTGCTGGCAGTCTTTATAATCTTCTCACTGATTTTCGGTTTAACCATAGGGCTGACGTTGTCCCAGGAGTCATGGAAGAGGAGTGTAGGGGGATATTGCAGAAATTTTTCAGGGATAAAAGGCAGTCATGATGTCCGAAGGATGGCGGTAAGATATTCTGGGCTTAGATAGCTCGACGGATATAGCAGAGTTCATCAGATATATTCGCATTGACAGGACGTTTTTTTGCATGTAACATAGGATAAAGAAACAGATAAAAAAATAATGGAAAGAAGAAATGCCGATATGCAGAAATCACCGAAAAATATCTACAAATGGGTTTTATATCTTGCTGCTCCCATTGCGTTACAAAACATCATCACCATGGCAGTAGGTCTTGCGGATAATCTTATGGTGGGTTCACTTGGAGAGCTTGCCCTGTCGGGGGTGTATGTAGCCAACCAGCTTCAAAATATTCTTCATATGTTGGTAATTGGACTGGCGGCGGCTTTGACGATTTTGGCATCCCAGTATTGGGGAAAAAGGGATGCGGATAGTGTAAAGATGCTTATCGGAATAGCCTTAAAGATCAGCTTGAGTGCGGGGCTTTTATTCCTGCTGGTGACATTGTTTTTCCCCGTTCACGTATTAAAACTGTTCAGCAATGAGACACATGTCATAGACGAAGCCTTAAAGTATTTGAAGGTTATACGATATACATATATATTCTTTTGCATTACACAGGTTTTAATAGCTGGAATGCGCTGTGTTGAGACAGTCAGGATCGGGATGTATCTATCGGTTGTTACCTTATTTGTCAATGTTTTTTTCAACTGGGTATTGATCTTTGGGAATCTGGGCGCTCCTGCCCTTGGGGTACAGGGAGCGGCCGTTGCTACCCTTATTGCGCGTATATTGGAAACCATCCTTATTGTTCTATATATAAGATTTGTTGATGAAAAGCTCAGGATAAGGTTCAGGGATCTGTTAAAAACAAATGTACTGCTTATTAAGGACTTTTTCAGATACGGTTTTCCCGTCCTGCTTGGAGATGTATTCTGGGGGATAAACCTTGCCACCCAAGGCGCCATTATTGGTAGGCTGGGTTCTGCAGTAACCGCCTCGGTCAGCATTGCCAATATAGTTTTCTCTCTGTTTTCCGTGGGGGTGTACGGGACGTCAGGTGCTTCGGCGGTAGTTATCGGCCAGACCGTTGGTGCCGGAGAATATGAGCGGGTAAAGGAATATGCGCGAAAACTGCAGGTATTGTTCATAGTTATAGGATTGATTTCAGGCGGCTTATTATATATAGCCAAGGATTACATAATGCTGTTGTACAATGTTTCGGATGAGACTGCCATCCTGTCCGTTAAGCTGATGACAGTTCTGTCGGTTACCATAGTAGGTACTTCATACCAGGTGTCATCCCTGACCGGCATTGTCAGGGCGGGAGGCTCTGTTTACTTTGTGCTGATAAATGATCTTATCTTTGTCTGGCTGGTAGTGATACCATCCGCATTGATTGCGGCCTTTGTCTTCCACGCCTCTCCCGTTGTGGTGTTTGCCTGTTTGAAATGCGATCAAATACTGAAATGCGCTGTTGCGGTGGTCAAGGTTAACAGGTTTAGGTGGATCAAAAATCTTACCAGAGAAGCGGCTGTTGCTGCTTCGCAGGCATAGATAATGCTCTGTATATAATGTTTATACTTATAGTAAATGCTGTAGAATGGGCTGTGAAGTGTAGATGCTGAATAAGGTTAAGGAAATACACAGATCATCGGTTGTGACAGCAAATGCCAGGCCATTTCTTAAATGGGCGGGCGGCAAAACCCAATTGCTGGACGAATTGCATATGAGATTGCCACCGGTGTTTATTGAGAACGGCGAAATACAGAGGTATGTGGAGCCGTTTGTAGGTGGCGGTGCACTTTTTTTCTTTTTAAAGAAAAATTTTAAAGTAAAAACGGCTTTTTTATTGGATATAAATAAAGAGCTGATAGTAGGCTATTGGGCCATACAAAGAAATGTAAATGAGCTGATTGATGAGCTGCGAAATGTGGAAGAGATGTATTTGAAACTGCCTGAACATCAAAGGAAGGCTTTTTATTATAGAATGCGGGATGGATATAACAGACAGAGGAAAGAATTTGATTATTCCAATTACAGCCCTGACTGGATAAAAAGGGCGGTTTATTTGATTTTCCTGAATAAGACTTGTTACAACGGCTTGTTCCGTTTAAACAGGAAGGGCGAATTCAATGTTCCTTTTGGGAGATACAAGAAGCCGGTTATATGCGATGAAGAAAATTTAATTAAGGTGAGTAAAGCTTTAGCCGATACCCAGATTATATGCGGAGACTTTGAAGAGAGCAGAAAATACATACAGGCAAATACGCTGGTTTATCTTGATCCCCCCTATCGCCCTTTAAACGATACTTCCAGTTTCACAGGCTATAGCGAAGACGGGTTTTTTGATCATGATCAGGTAAGGCTGGCCCATTTCTTTAAAGAGATGGACAAAAGAGGGGCTTATCTCATGCTTAGCAATTCGGATCCAAAGAACCGGGACCAAGGGGATGATTTTTTTGACAGGCTTTATGAAGGCTTTGTAATTGAAAGGGTAAAAGCCAAACGGTATATAAACAGCAACGCTCACAAGCGAGGGGATATAACCGAGCTGATAATTAGAAATTATAAGTAAATGATGTTTTATGAAAAATTACTTTAGGCTTCAAATGATGCCTTTGCAATTATCGGATCGAATGCTTGAATTTGTAAGACATATAAGTTAAAATGTTATGAAAAGCAACTTTCCAGTGAATTTATAATGAAATTGGAGGAATTAAAGTGGCTAATGTATTTGATATCCTAAAGGAAAGAGGATACATCGCCCAGGTTACTCATGAAGAAGAGGTAAGGGAGCTCTTGGGACGTGAACCGGTAACCTTTTATATAGGCTTTGATCCGACGGCGGATAGTTTACACGTAGGGCATTACATTCAGATAATGGTGATGGCCCATATGCAGAGGGCCGGACATCGCCCTATTGCCCTTATCGGCGGCGGTACCGCCATGGTGGGAGATCCAAGTGGCAGAACCGATATGCGGGAAATGATGTCCCGGGAGATCATTGACAAAAATGCCCAGGCCTTCAAGAAGCAAATGTCCAGGTTCCTGGATTTTTCGGAAGGCAAGGCTATTATGGAAAACAATGCCGACTGGCTGCTTGATCTTAACTATGTTCAATTTTTGAGGGAAATAGGGGTTCATTTTTCGGTAAACCGCATGCTGGCTGCGGAATGTTTTAAAGCCCGACTGGAGCGCGGCCTGTCCTTTTTTGAGTTCAACTACATGCTGATGCAGGCCTATGACTTCCTTGAGCTGTACAGGAGGCACGGTTGCCGCATTCAAATGGGCGGTGATGACCAATGGTCCAATATTCTGGCCGGGGTTGATCTGATCCGGCGGGTAGAAGGAGGCGATGCATATGGCCTCACCTTTACGCTGCTGACAACCAGCGATGGACAGAAGATGGGAAAGACCAGAGCGGGTGCCGTTTGGCTGGACCCCGATAAGACCAGTCCCTATGATTTTTATCAGTACTGGCGAAATGTTGACGATGCTGATGTTAAGAAATGCCTTGCCCTGTTGACGTTTTTACCCATGGACGAGGTAAATCGATTGGGCAGCCTGCCCGGCGAACGGATTAATGAAGCAAAGAAAATTCTAGCTTATGAGCTTACAAAAAATGTTCATGGTGAGGAGGAAGCCATCAAAGCTCAAAAGGCTGCCGAGGCCCTTTTTGGAAGCGGAGGAGATTTGGATACGGTGCCAACCACTGAAATAACAGCAGATGAGTACAAGGAGAATTCAAACGTATTGGATTTGCTGCACAGTGTAGGATTTATTTCCTCCAAAAGTGAGGGCCGACGCCTGATCAGCCAGGGCGGGCTTTATGTAAATGATGAGAGGGTAGACAGCATTGAAAGACAGTTTACCCAACAGGATTTGAGGGATGGCGGTTTGTTGGTGCGCAAAGGGAAAAAGACGTATCACCGCATCGTGGTGAGATAGAGATATATAAAAGAGACAGGATGTTCCCTGTCTCTTTTATATATACAAGTGAGGCTGCGCAATCCTTTGAAACCGGCCTGTCTCATATTTTTATATGCAGGACTGGACATTTCAGTTCCCGCTTGCCACGCATCATACGAATATGGAGCTGGCAAATTCAAAAAACTACTGAGGAAGCCACACAACCAGGTAGGCTTTAGCCTCCTGATCGGTTAGATTCTCTATTGAGTGCTTCTCATCAGCCCTGTATCGCCCGGTGTCCCCTTCATTTAATATGGCCGAGCTGTCGCCGGAGGTTACCCTGAATTTTCCGGTAATCACTGTCAGAAACTCTTCGGCATTGGTGAAATGGGGCATTGAACAAAGCTTGCCCCTGGGTTTAAAAGTCATGTCATACAGCTCGAGATTGTCTATCATGTGAACGGGCGAATTGACCCTTATGAGACAAGAATGATCTTCCGAATAAAAGATAGGGGCATCATCTTTTCTTAAAACCTCTATTTGTGAAATTGTATCCCTCTTCAACAGATGTTCCATAGGTACATTTAATGCTTTGGAAATCTTCCATAATGTAATCACGGTTGGATTGGTCTTTTCCTGTTCGATCTGGGAAAGCATGGATTTGGATACCCCTGATCTTTTCGACAGCTCTTCCATGCTCATTCCCTTTTGTTTTCTATAGTTTGCAATATTGCTGCCGATAGCCGGCGGTTTGGGTTTGTTCATGTAAGCCTCACTCCGTTTCTGTCGTTAATTTGCCTGCAAAAGCTGGGTATGATACCGATAACATGTCCTTGTTATACAAACTGCATATTCATATGCTACTTGAGCTCCTGTCCGTGCAATTGGTCACTTTTGCAAATTTTTCTAGTCAATATTATTATACTGTGTAATACGGGAATTATCAATTTTAATCCCCGGCTCACCATTACAAAACTGCGGTTTCACATAGGTATGAACGCTGGCTGATATGTCAATAATGTCCAAGCCTATAAATTTGGGATTGACAAACGCACTCCCATTCAATATAATAAATCCAAAGTTCAATATATTAAACATCTGTTTTGTTTAATGTAGTCCATGTCGATGTTTTCGGAATTCGCATCATTGATAGCAAAATATACGGCAATTCACTGGATCAATATAACCCAATTCTCCATGAAGGGGGGTTATTGAGTGGCCATCATGAGAGTAGCAAAAAAGCAGACAAACGGCCGTGGGATCGATTTTACCACCGATGTTGTTCCCGAGCCGGCTCCGGATGAGGTGCTTATTAGGGTAAACGTTGCAGGGATTTGCGGCACCGATCTACATATCTATAAATGGGATTCATGGGCTGAAAACAGGATTCTGCCGCCACTTATCATAGGCCATGAATTTATCGGGACTATATGCGATATAGGTAGTGGTGTAAAACATTTACACGTCGGGCAAAGGGTATCGGCTGAAGGTCATATAACCTGTGGTCACTGCAGGTACTGCAGGAACGGGCAGGGGCATATTTGCAGAGAAGTAGAAATTATCGGAATTGACAGAGACGGATGTTTTGCTGATTATGTATGTGTTCCGGTCCATAACGTCTGGGCAGTGCACCCGGATATCTCTGACTTCTATGGTGCGCTGTTTGATCCGATTGGGAACGCAATGCATACCGTCATGTCTCAGCAGATATGTATGAAGAACGTCCTCATAACCGGTGCCGGCTCCATAGGACTTTTCAGCATCCCCATTGCAAAGGAGAACGGAGCTGAAAAGGTAATAGTCATTGAACCCAATCCCTTTAAAAGAGAGATTGCGTTAAAAGTAGGGGCCGATCATGTTTTGGATTCAGGAGATGCGGATGTAAGGGATAAAATCCTGGAATATACAGATGGCTTGGGACCGGATGTATTGCTTGAAATGAGCGGAAATACTCAAGCGCTGAAATTGGGTTTGGAGCTCCTAAGCAATGGCGGTAGTGCCAGCCTTCTTGGAATTCCGCCCCGCGAGGTTTCCATTAATCTGGCTGAGCATGTGATATTCAAGGGACTTACCATTCGGGGAATTACGGGGAGGAGGATGTTCGAGACCTGGTATCAATGCGAGAGTTTTTTGCTGAAAAATGGCAAGGTGTTTGAGCCCATTATTACTCATGTATTGGATTTTGAGGATGTGGAGAAGGGCTTTCTTGAGATGGAAGCCAGCAGGGCAATAAAGGTTTTGCTTAAAGTATCGGAATAAAAGGAGAGGTGTTTTTATGAGCAGCCGTTTTTATGAGAGAATTCATAGTCTGCTTGAGTCTTTGAAGAAAGAGGGTACATACAAGGAGTACCGTTATCTCATTTCTTCTTTGGACGGCAGGGGAGCCGTAGAGGACTATGACGATGTTGTTATGCTGTGTTCAAATAACTACCTGGGATTGGCAAACCATCCCGAGATTGTGAAAAAAGGTATTGAAACGCTGGAAAAGTACGGAGCCGGGGCTGCCAGCGTAAGGTTTATTTGTGGAACATACGATATACACCGGACTCTGGAGAACAAGGTGGCTCAATTTCTTGGCACCGAAGCTGCTTTGACCTATACCTCTTGCTGGAATGCCAATACGGCCCTTATTCCGGTATTGCTAAGCCCGGGGGATGCTGTCATATCCGATGAATTAAATCATGCCAGCATTATAGACGGATGCCGGCTGGTAGCCAAAGGCGTTCAGCGGCATGTATACCGCCACGCAGATCTAAATTCTCTGGAGGATAAGCTTAAAGAGGCGGCTTCAGAAGACGGGGTATGCCTAATCGTAACCGATGGTGTTTTTTCTATGGAAGGAGATATAGCACCGCTACCGGGTATAATTGAGCTGGCCAAAAAATATGATGCCCTTGTTATGGTGGACGATTCCCATGGCACGGGTGTGCTTGGTGATACTGGACGCGGTACTGCCGAGTACTATGACATGTTGGGGCAGGTTGATATTATAACCGGTACCTTTGGGAAGGCACTGGGAGGTGCCGGAGGTGGTTTTGTTGCAGGGCGTAAAGAGATTATAGATCTATGTATTCAGCGTTCGAGACCCCATCTATTCTCCAATTCATTGCCGCCCGTGCTGGCAGGTATAGCCTTGGCTGCTGTTGAATATTTGGAAGCTCATCCTGAAAGAGTGCATTCCTTACATCAGAAGGTGAGATACTTCAGGGAGCAATTGAAAAAGAATGGGTTTGCAGTACTGGAAGGCGACAGTGCCATTATTCCCGTTATGATCTATGATACGGCAAAAGCCATTCGGATAGCTGACCGTATGCTGGAAGAAGGGGTATACATAGTCGGGTTCGGATATCCGGTAGTTCCGGAAGGGCAGGCCAGGCTAAGGATCCAGGTATCGGATGCATTGACCTATGAAGATATAGATTATTCCATTGATGTGTTGACCAAGGTTTTAAGGGAACAAAAATAAGTCGGGGTACATAGCCCCGACTTATTGTTTATCCCGGCTTGCCTTATGCTTGCCTTATATTCAATATCTAATTGTCCCATAATGTTAAGTATCGTCAGACCACCTGTTTCTATTATACAGCAGCAGATCTAATCATTTCTTCTGCCAAAGGCTCCTGATATCAGCAGAAGCCTGAGGAGCTGCAGTACGGCCGTCAAAGTAGCGGCTACATAGGTTAAAGCTGCAGCGCGGAGCACCTTACGCGTATGCGGCGTTTCCTCCCTGCTGAGATAGCCTCCTACCTCCAGAGCTTCAATTGCCCTGCTGCTGGCATTGTATTCAACGGGAAGGGTTACAAGCTGGAATAAGACGGCTGCGCTGAATGCCAAAACTCCTACTTGGGCAAGTTTGGGCATCCCCAGAAATAAACCGATTAACAACAGGGGAAAAGCCAACTGGGAACCTATTGTAGCAATGGGTACGATAGCGGTACGAATGTTGAAGGGAATGTAACCGTATTGATGCTGTATTACATGTCCTGCTTCATGGGCTGCCACCCCTAATGCTGCCAAAGAACTGGAGTTGTACACATGGGGGGAAAGCCTCAATACTTTGTTGCGAGGATCATAGTGATCGGTAAGCATTCCGCGAGTCTGCTCAATTCTTACATCATATATCCGATTATCCCTCAGGATCTCCCTGGCTACCTCAGCACCCGTCAAGCCGCTGCGGGCACCTATCCTAGAGTATTGGGCAAAGGTGTTCTGCACCTTGAATTGGGCATACATAGCCAGGAAAATAGCCGGTAGCAGTATTATCATGGTTGGATCGTACCAGAAAAATGGCATATGATTCAACTCCTTTCGTTACGTAATTGGGTACAACTGGCTTGCAGCCTGGGTTACACAAAGCCGTGCTTGCCATCGTACTGATGCCTTTCATGCTATTGTAATTGTATAAATGTATTAAATGCGGTCTTGCACCTATCATTATTTTTCGATGAAGTGGAGAAAATCTCCATTGTTTTCTATTGTAATTCTATCATACTCATCATTAAAAGTCAATAAAGGTCAAACAATTTTTTGTTCTTTGCCTATAGTATGTCTTTTATGCTTTATATATATTTAGTTTTTATTTTTCAGTCGCTTATTAGAACTAGAGGCGCATAGTATATATATGAGAAATAAAAGGGTCTATATTCCTAAACATAGTATTATACCGCCCTGAATAAGGTTTTGCTTGATAACGATATATCAATGATGATAGAATAATATAGAAATCAGCCGAGACCAGGGGCTCATGTTATCAGAGTATGTCTATGGTTATACGGCGTCATTAATTTGTTTGGGGGTAAGTTTATGAAAAAATCAACCAAAATTGTTGTTGGTATAATTGCTGTACTCGTGTTGTTAGTAATTTGGGGTATAAGCGGATATAACGGATTGGTGGTTAAAAGCGAATTGGTGCAAACGGCTTGGAGCCAGATAGATAATCAGCTTCAAAGGCGGAATGATCTGATTCCAAATTTGGTGGAGACAGTCAAGCAATATGCCGCCCATGAATCGGAGGTGTTTACCCAGGTATCCGAAGCCAGGTCCAAGCTGGCAGGTGCAACTACCGTTGAAGATATGGCTCAGGCTGATGCCGAAGTTACAAGCGCTTTATCGAGGCTGCTGGCCATAGTGGAGAATTATCCCGAGCTTAAAGCCAACGAGAATTTTATACAACTGCAGGATGAGCTGGCCGGAACCGAAAACAGAATTGCGGTTGCCAGGCGGGACTATAATGAAGCGGCCCGAAGCTATAATACAGCCATCAGGAGATTTCCTACAAACATAATTGCCGGTATATTTGGCTTTGATAGAGTACAATATTTTGAGGCTTCTGAAGATGCCCGGCAGGCTCCCGATGTAGGCGATCTGTTTGGAGATTAATAAGGTGTTGACGAAAATGAAACAGATAAAACGTGTAAAGTTAACCGTTTTGTTATGGCTTGTCATACTGTTGCTGGCTGCTTGTATGGTGGTTGAGAACTATCCGGAACCCACCGACGATTTTTATGTAAATGATTTTGCACAAGTGATGGATACCGAAGCGGAGGACCACATTCGGAGGGTAGCGGAAGAGTTGGAGGATGTCACCACCGCCCAAGTGGTTGTGGTAACCATGGCGGGTATTGACGGTGACTCCCTGGAGGAATACACCCTGGAGCTGTTCAGGCGATGGGGGATCGGCCAAAAGGAAAAAGATAACGGCGTTCTTATATTTGTGGATGTCGAAGGACGACAGTCGCGGATTGAGGTGGGTTATGGCCTAGAAGGGGTGCTTACCGACGGAAAAACCGGCAGAATACAGGATCGATATATGGTACCCCATTTTCGGAATGGTGAATATGGTCAGGGAATAGTTGCGGGATTTAATGCGATAGTAAATGAAATCTATATGGAATACGGATATACCGACAGATTGGTTGGGAGTGAGAGGCTGACAGAAGATGGCATGCTGCCTGCAGAGCAAACTGCGGATGAAGATGATTCTATTCTTCCTTTTGTCATAGCGCTTATAATTATCGTAGTGCTAATAATTTTGGATACATCTTTATTCAAGGGCGCAATAACCATGATGCTTCTGCGCTCCTCGGTAAGAGGCAGGCGAAGAGGGCCTTTTGACCATAATAGAAGAAGCGGCGGCGGATTTGGCGGCTTTGGTGGTGGCAGCTTTGGGGGCGGCGGAGGCAGCGCTGGAGGCGGCGGAAGCTCCCGCAGTTGGTAGATAAGGAGGAGAAGTAAAAAGTTAAGGTGGAGGGAGAACTATGCGAAAAAAAACGTGGCTTGTGCTATCCATGGTATTGATATTGATTTTGCAAATGCTGAAATTTAATACGGTGGTGCTAGCAGAAGGCCAGATAAGCTTTGATGCCGATTTAAATATTTATTCTTCCGATACTGGATACAGATTCCAGGTAATTTATAGCATGGAAAACGGTTCAGACAAGGAAATTGCCCGTATACGCGTAACCGAACAGCTGTTGGATGCCAATAAGCAGCAGCTGGCCAGGCATGTTACCGTTACCGAAAAAAGTGTTCCTGCCGGGGAAAGCATATCTTTTGCCGGTGAGGAACAAAATGCCATTTACGGCTTCATCCGATATTCAGTGGAGTACCAGATACTGGGTGAAGATCAATGGATTAGTTTGGACGAAGGCGAGGAAGTTATAATTAATGTAGGGTTTAAGGTGAATTATAAGGCCAATGTATCCGGGAAGGTGAAAAAGGATGAAGAGGTCCAATACACGGCCGTTGTAGAATCCACATCCAATGTGCCGTTATTGGATGTTGTAGTGATTGACAGCAAGCTTGGCGAGATTGGAAGGATTCCGGTACTGGAGCCAGGGAAGGCGAAAACCCTTACCAAGTATTTCAGGCTTCAGAATACCACTGAAAGTCATATTATTTTGAAATGCAAGGATCCTACCGGTATGACGGATGAAATTACGCAGGAGATGCCGAACGCCAAGGTTAAGGTGGAGGTCCAGGAGAAAGAACCAGTCTATTCACTGGAAGTGACGGGAAGTGTGGATAAATCACATATTTCCTCCGAAGAAGAGGTAAACATAAGGCTGCAGATTAAGAATTCGGGGAACGTGGCTTTAATCAATGTACAGTGTTCCGACTGGAACGGCAATGT
>LSQX01199169.1_pt2 | contig 48827 bp, 42 predicted proteins | sample 654561 | NCBI WGS metagenome assembly LSQX01 (sample SAMN04489861, study PRJNA283612) | anaerobic digester metagenome | isolation source: 4 biogas reactors fed with cattle manure at either 37C or 55C with and... | place: Denmark: Kongens Lyngby | collected 2014
GTAGCGCCATACTCAGGAGCCATATTGGCGATAGTTGCACGGTCGCCCAGGCTTAAGTTGGCAGTGCCTTCTCCGAAGAACTCTAGGTAGGCAGAAACCACTTTAGACTCACGTAAAAACTTGGTTAACACCAAGACGATATCAGTCGCGGTGATGCCTGGTGCTGGTTTGCCGATTAGTTTGACGCCAACGATTTCCGGTAAACGCATCCAGGAAGCGCGACCGAGCATAACGGTTTCGGCTTCAAGGCCGCCAACACCGATAGCAATCACACCTAAAGCATCAACCATTGGTGTGTGACTGTCTGTACCGACTAGCGTGTCAGGGAAAGCTACACCATCACGAACCTCAATAACCGGTGACATATGCTCTAAGTTAATTTGGTGCAAAATGCCGTTGCCCGGAGGGATAACATCGACATTTTCAAAGGCCGTTTTAGTCCAGTTAATAAAGTGGAAACGGTCATCATTACGGCGATCTTCAATCGCCCGGTTTTTTTCAAAAGCATCAGGGTCATCACCAGCATGTTCTACAGCAAGGGAGTGGTCAACGATAAGTTGAGTAGGGACAACAGGGTTGATTTTTGAGGGGTCACCGCCCTTGTCAGCAATCGCATCACGCAAGCCAGCCAAATCAACTAAGGCAGTTTGGCCTAAAATGTCATGACAGACCACGCGAGCAGGAAACCACGGGAAGTCTACCTCACGCTTTCTATCAGTTAGCTGAGTGAGCCAAGTATTAAGTGTTTCTTGGTCTGTCTGGCCTTCAGCTTTGCGGACTAGATTCTCGGCTAATACACGAGAAGAATAGGGTAATTTGTCGTAAGCGCCGGGACGAATTGCCTCGACAGCAGCTCTTGCATCATAGTAATGAAGCGAGTGACCATCTAAAGTTTTTTTAAACGCTGATTGAGTCATTTGATATCCTCAGAGAGTTTCTATTGGTATTTCTCAAAGATTTACAAAAGGCTTGTTTTGCCTAGCCATCATAATGTTATGATAAAAATCTTGAGCATGTTTTGGTTTAGTATAGTACCTCTTGGTACGTAAGTCTTATATAAGATATAAGAGCTGGTTTTTTTATCCATTTTACATCTTAACAGAGTTGTTTTAAAAGGTTTTTATATGAAGAAGATATATTTATCAGTTTTTGCAGGATTGATGGCTTTGGGTTTGTTATCTTGCACTACTTCTTCAGATTATTCTGCTGATGAAAAGGTTGATCCTGACTTCGACATGCATGCGCCATTGCAGGTGCCGGCACAGTCAAGTTTTGCTCAGACCACACCACGTAAATTACAGGGTCAGTATCGGCCAATGCAGTGGGAAAATTTACCGGGTTGGCAAGATGACAATGCTGAAAATCTCTGGATTACTTTAATTAATAACTGTAGAGGACTGATGCGACCAGTATCAGGATCGTTAACTATCCCTGCTCGCGCAACGCCACAAGATTGGCAACCATTTTGTGCTGAAGTTGCAGACTTTACCCGGGACAATGGCGAAAACCCCGATCCTGGTATGACGAAGTTTTTCCTGGAGCAGCATTTGCAGCCTTGGGAGTTGGTTGGACGAGGTATGGCGACGGGTTATTATGAGCCAATCGTGTATGGTTCTAAATCACAGGGTGGTGATTATCAATGGCCTATGTATGCTAAGCCTAGTGACTTGTTGACCATTGATTTGGGCAGTGTTTATCCGGAATTAGCTGGTAAGCGGGTTCGCGGCAAGGTTGAGGGCAATAAAGTGGTACCTTATGATACGCGCGCCCAAATAGGCGCCGCTAGCAACAAACCACCCGTTATTGCCTGGTTAAACGATCCGGTTGAGGCTTTCTTTCTGCAGGTGCAAGGTTCGGGTCGCGTACAACTGGATAATGGACGTTCAATTCGTTTAGCTTATGCTGACCACAATGGTCGACCTTATACTTCGATTGGTCGTTGGTTGGCGGATCAGGGTGAATTACCTTTAGCGCAAACCTCCATGCAAAATATTAAAGCTTGGGCACAACAAAATCCACATCGCATCGATGAAATGCTCAATGTCAACGAGGCCATGGTGTTTTTCCGTGAAGAGCGTATTAGTGATAGTATTGCCGGACCAAAGGGTGCTTACGGCATTCCTTTGGTGGCTAAACGAACAGTTGCTGTAGATCCGGACTTCGTACCATTAGGCAGTCCATTGTATTTACAGACGACTTATCCTTCCACTAATACACCCTTAGAAAAAATGGTTTTTGCTCAAGACACAGGGGGCGCTATCAAGGGGGCTGCTCGTATTGACTTTTTCTGGGGTAGTGGTGATGAAGCAGGTGAACAGGCAGGTCGTATGAAGCAAGATACAAGGGTTTGGGTTTTGTGGCCAGTTGGTATGGGAGAACCTAACGCACGATGAGTAACATGAATAATTCTTCTTATGATGTAGTGGTTTGCGGTGCCGGTATTGTCGGCATGGCAGCTGCTTTGCAGTTAGCAAAAAATCAATTTAAAGTAGCTATTTTAGCACCGAAAATTCCACCTAAACATAGTCTTGGTGAGCAATACCACCCACGTATTTATGCCATATCCTTAGCTAGTCAGCAGTTTCTGGAGAGCTTGGGGGTGTGGTCAATGATGCCGAGTGAACGCCGTAATCCTGTGCGTCAGATGGAGGTCCATGGGGATCTTGACGGTGTGATTGTCTTGGATGCCAAGCAGTCACAGATGCTTGAGCTGGCTTATATTGTTGAGTCAGGGGAAATTGAATATGCTTTATTCAATGCGCTTAAGGTTTATGGTGTGCCTTGGATAGAAGACAAGTTTAAATCTTATCAGCAATGGCATGGAAAAGTTGAGTGTGAGTCTGGTCAATATCTAAAAACCAAGCTCTTAATAGGCGCCGATGGAGCGCGTTCTGCAGTACGACAAAACTGCAGCATTCGCCATGAATCTAAAGCCTATGGTGACAGTGGCTTGGTTGCTCAGCTGACTGTTGATAAACCTCATTTGGATACGGCAATTCAATGGTTTGGCGACTTTGGTGTATTGGCTTTTTTGCCTCTGCCTGATACGACAGACGGTCACCAAGTATCAATGGTTTGGTCAGCACCACAGCATCTGGCAGATAAGTATCAAGCAATGTCACCTGATGAATTGGCCCGACGTTTACCAGTCATGTTACAGGCCATTGCTCAGGGTAGATTAGGTAAAGTGAGTTTACGTAGTTCAATGTACGGTTTTCCTCTAACCCTGGAAAGCTCGGGGATGATTGCTCCGGGTGTTGCTTTAGTGGGCGATGCGGCGCATCGTGTACACCCGCTCGCGGGGCAGGGCCTAAATCTTGGCTTGGGTGATGTAGAGACTTTGTGCCGGGTTTTAGTCGAGCGCGAGTCTGTGCGTGAATTAAACGATATGCGATTATTGCAACGTTATAAACATCAACGTGCCGAAACGATTTTTAATATGCGCTTGGCGACCGATGGTTTATATCGATTGTTTTCAATTAATTTTCCACCGGTGGCAATGTTGCGCAACACAGGTCTAAAGCTGATTGATAAGATGCCATTGTTGAAAAAATACTTTGTACGTTCAGCGGCTGGGAACTAAAGTTATTTTTGAAATGTCAATTTCAAATTGAAAGTTTAGAGTACGCTAAGTAATTGGAGAGGAGTTACTGTGTCAAATCAAGTTGTTAGTATGTTAAAGAGAATTACATGTCTTACGCTGGGTGTCTTAAGTCTATGCGCAGCCCAAGTTGCTGCAGCAGAAACAGTGGAAGAGGCTATTAAAGAGAATCTATCCAAGCGTATTAATTTACCTATTGTTGAGGTAAATAAAACACCTTTTGATAATCTTTATGAGGTCCGAGTTCAGGGAAGCATTGTTTATACCGATGCCGAAGGGGAATTTGTGATTTTCAGCGGTCAGCTGTATGACCTGGAGAATAAAACCAATCTCACCGAATTGAGTATGGAAGAAATGAATCGTATTGACATTGATTCATTGCCTTTAGATATAGCGCTTAAGGCAACTTATGGTTCAGGTGAGCATCGCTTAGTAACTTTCGAGGACCCTAATTGTCCATGGTGTAAAAGATTACAGGCCGAGTTTAAAAAGATGGACGCGACCGTTTATACCTTTGTAACGCCTATCTTGAGTCCGGATTCTTTTACCAAGTCGCGCAACATTCTATGCTCAGATGAGCCAATTAGTACTTGGCAAAACTGGATGGCTAATAATATCAACCCAGGCGAACAAGAGGACTGTGAACCACCTTTTAATGAGGTTCTTGAGGTGATGCATGCTTCAAATGTTTCGGGCACGCCAGCAATCATATTTGATAACGGTAAGCGTATTAGTGGCTTTGCTACTGCCAAAGACATGATTGAAAAGATGGCTGAATAAGGTCACTATTGTTGAGCAAAAGGGTGTCGCAGTAGCTCAGAGAGTGAGCGTACTCTTAAATCAACATAAGAGGGTCTAATCACTTGTTGAGGTCCAAAAGGTGTATCGGGATGGTAAATATAAACAGTTTGCCAGCCCTCTTTTTTTGCGGTTTTTAAATTGTCCAATGTGTCTTCTACCAAAACACATTGTTGGGGCTCTAAGCCTAGACTTGCCTGTAATTGTCGGAGCAAACTAGGTGCAGGTTTGGGCTTGTATTCACCAAGCACGAGCATATGATTGACTGCGCAAATACCGCTAAAGTATGGCGTGATATTTAATCTCTCTAACACTTGTACAGCATAGTGCTCAGGAGCATTGGTCAAAATATATTTAGTGCCGGGAACGGCATCTAATAATGCCGGTAGATGATGCTCAAACTTCATGTGTTTTTGTACATCAAAGCTGTGAGAGTCCAGTAGGAATTGCTCAGGGTCTAGCTGGTGATGCTTGTGCATACCAATCATCGTAGCGCCATAGCGCTTCCAATATAGCTCACAAAGCTCCTTAGCGTCCACTGCGTCCACTTGCATATGCTGCATCACTGCATCAACCATGCCGATACTGATTTGCTCAAAAATCGCATGAGAGGCATCGTGGATGGTATTGTCTAAATCAAAAAACCAGACGCGCGAAGAGGGTGAAGTCTTCGCGCGATAAGCGTGGCTTTTAGCTTGTAGAGTTTTGATAAAACGACTGCTGCTCATTAATAGTGACTATCTTTACACCGTGATCATGGTGCCGACGCCATCATTAGTCAGGATTTCAAGCAATAAGCTGTGTGGTACGCGACCATCAATAATATGCACGGAATTAACGCCGGCATTAGCTGCTTCTAAAGCGCCACTAAGCTTAGGCAGCATACCGCCGCTAATGGTGCCGTCTTCAACTAATTCGTTGATGCTTTTTGTATTAAGACGTTTAATTAATTTCTTTTCTTTGTCCAGAACACCACTAATATCAGTTAGCAGAACCAGCTTCTCAGCCATCATCGTTTGGGCAATGCGACCGGCAACAATATCGGCATTGATGTTGTAGACAGAATCATCTTCATCGTTGTAAGCGATAGGGCTGATGACAGGGATAAATTGATCATTTTGTAAAACCTTGATGACTGAAGGATCAATCGACTGCACGTCACCCACGAAACCAATGTCTAGAGGTTTGTCAGGATCTTGTTGGTTTTCCATGAGTTTTTTCTTGGCCTTGATCAGTCCACCGTCCTTACCCGTCAGGCCTACTGCTTTGCCACCGGCCTGATTAATCATCATGACAATATCCTGTTGTACCTGACCGCCCAGGACCCACTCTACTACTTCCATGGTGTCAGCATCTGTCACACGCATACCCTGCAAAAAAGTCCCTTCTTTGCCTAGGCGTTTAAGAGCTTTGTCGATTTGTGGGCCCCCACCATGAACGACGATGGGGTTAAGGCCGATAAGCTTAAGCAAGGCGACATCGTGAGCAAAACTTTTTTGTAATTGCTCATCAATCATCGCATTGCCACCGAATTTTATGACAATGGTCTTGCCATGAAAACGACGGATATAAGGCATTGATTCAGAGATGATCTCAGCTTTAATTGCAGGGGTGATACTTGTTTCAGTCATCGTTGTCTCTAATAAATTCTGTTAAAAATAATTGTGCAATAGCTTAAATTTAAATTAGCTTTGAGCTAAGGTTCTTTCCAGATCGTCAATGAATAAATTGGTGTCGTAGTCCCCAATGTAGCTCTTCACGAGTTGACCCTTGCGATCAAATAAAAAAGCCACAGGTGTAAAGCGCACTTCGCCAAAAGCTTCAGCAATAGAGCCATCAGCGTCATGCACAATAGTGAATTTGTAACCACGGTCATCAATTAAGCGTTGAATGGCGTCAACCTTGTCATGCTTCATTGCTACAGCAACAGTCTCGTAGCCCTGATCCTTGTATTTATCATAATGAGCAACCGTATCGGGCATTTGTTTCATGCAAGTTACGCAGTCCGTGGCCCAAAACTTAACCATCGTAACTTTGCCTTTTAAGTCATCAGTTTCAAAGGTGCGACCATCGATGCTGTTAAAGGTAACTTGTGGTGCCGATTTATTTGCAAATACCGTGTTGTAGGTGAAGAAAGCCAAGGCACCAATAAATGCTACGGCGATGAGAGAAATAAAGCTTTTTTTCATTTTTGAGTTTTTAACTTATTCACGTTATATTAATTTGCTAAAGGAAATGTCTGTGTTCCGCTGCTTGATGCAGAGCTGTCTGTACTGCCAACGCTTGTGTTTGTGTTGCTGGCACTAGAGGTCCCAGTGCTTGAGCTAGATTGAATTTTATCCGCGGTGCTTGATATGTCAAACACTTTGACAACTCGTTTTACTCCTGCAATACCTGCTGCTGCGTTGGCTGCTGCGTCAGATTCTTGAGCGGTAACTTGACCCATGAGATACACCACGCCTTGAGAGGTAGTAGTCAAGATCGTGCCGCTCGGTACTCCCGAAGTTGCCAGGAAGTCCGTTTTGACCTTGGTACTGATCCATGTGTCATTGCTACGAGTGGCAAAATTGGCTACGGGACCAACGATTAATTGGTTTACAACATCATTAACATCATCAATTTCGCGAACTTCTTGTTCTACGATTCGCTTGTCTTCTTCAGAAGCCACTTCACCAGTCAATAGAACACGGTGGTTGAATGTCATGACATTAACTCTGGAAGTGCCCGAAGGAACAACAGCACCGGTTTTGTTTTCAGCATATATACTGATTTTTTTATCATTGGCCTGCATGCTGGCAGGGCGACGATCGCTGACGACTGTGGCGACACCGACAGCCGCACCACCGACGGCAAGAGGTACGCAAGCGCTAAACAAGAATGACGAAACGAGGGCGCCAGCGATTAAAAATTGACGAGAATTAATTTTCTTTGACAATTTAGTTAGTTCAGGGTGTAAATGGGATTTTAATAACATCCTTTAATCTCCAAGTATGGCTGCATCCAGACCGTCACATAAAATATGTAAAAGTAAGATATGGATTTCTTGAATCCTCATCGTGCGATCGTGGGGTACACAAAGGTGCACGTCGTTAGATGTCAAAAGATCTGCGATAGTTCCACCGCCCCGACCAGTGAGGGCAATTATAGGAATATCATACTCTTTTGCTGCCTCGATGGCGCGAATAACATTAGTTGAGTTACCACTGGTAGAAATTGCTACCAGTAGATCTGCGGGTTGGGCTAAAGCGCGTACTTGGCGTTCAAACACTTGTTCATAGCCGTAGTCGTTGCCAACCGCAGTTAGAATAGAAGTGTCAGTATTGAGCGTAATGCCTGCCAAGGGGAAGCGCTCACGTTCAAAGCGACCAACCAGTTCTGCAATAAAGTGCTGTGCGTCCGCAGCGGAACCGCCATTGCCGCATGCTAATACCTTGCCATTGTTGCTAATCGTCTGGAACATCAGATCGATCCCGCGACCTAATGGTTCAGTTAAGACCTTTAAACTGTGTTCAACAAGGGCTGCATTGTCGAGGAAGTGTTGCTCGATGCGATTTAAGGTGCTCATAATTTAAAAATAGTGTGTTTGACTCGAGATATTAGACTATTATCATAGCCGAAAGTTTAACCAGGCAATTGCGGATCTGAATATCCTTAAGCAATTTAACTAAATGCATTAATTAACCATTGAGGAACTTGCTCTTTACCATCATAAGTGACTATATCGAAGCGACAATAAGGGATTTCTATGAAGCCTAAGTGACGGCAAAGCTTAGGCAGGTAATAGTTGGCCGTTAGTTTTATTTTGCGTTGCTTTTCTTTAGTGATGCTGGCTGCCGCATTGTTCAAGTTATGTTGGCTGCGTTGTCGTACTTCTACAAACACGAGGACGTTTTTATCCAACATCACACAATCAATTTCTCCCGCTTTGCAATGCAGGTTTTTAGCGATTAATTTGAGTCCCTTGCTTTGTAAAAAACTAATAGCTCGTTGTTCAAAAATTTGTCCCTGAGCTTGGCTGGGAGAGAGGGTGGGCGCTTTGCTATTAGGGAGAGTGGAGGTCCCAGTCTTATCGCGTCTTTTGCCATAACGGCCATAAGGACGTCTTAAGTGTGTCTTTGAGACTAAATCAAAAACCACGTCTTGCTCGCTGGGTGTTTGATGCATGGTTATCTTAAGCGTAGTATTGTCAATATTAATTTTAGTCCTGTTATTTTTCATCATAAGTTCACCTTGTTGTAGGCTAAGGGTTAAAATCTTAATCTTAGTCATGGGAAGATGAAAATGAATCAAGACGGAGTAAATTGTCCACCTGTTTCAGCAATTGCTGATGCTGACAGTGAGTTAATTAATGTGACAGTGCAGGAGCGATTGTCGCAACAGCATTGGCCTTCTCATTGTCTTTATGTGGTTGCTACACCTATAGGGAATTTGACCGATATTTCTCAACGTGCTCTCTATGCTTTGCAGATGGTCGATGTGATTGCGTGCGAGGATACGCGTTCTACGCAAGTGCTGTTAAATGCTTATTCAATTCATAAACCCTTGATTGCAGCGCATCAACATAATGAGTCTTTAGCTGCAGAAAAAGTTATTGAGCTGTTAGCGGCAGGCAAAAGGGTCGCTTTAGTCTCTGATGCCGGAGCGCCCGCAGTAAGTGACCCTGGCTCAAAGCTAGTGGCCAAGGTTCATGCGGCTGGCTTTAAGGTCTGTCCTATTCCTGGGCCGTCAGCGGTTATTACAGCCTTAATGGCTAGTGGTTTTACTACCGATGAGCAACCAAGTTTTGCCTTTGCCGGCTTTATACCGAACAAAAAGCATGCTCGACAAGAATGGCTACAGTATTGGTTGGTGCAGCCTATGACGGTGGTAATGTATGAAGCGCCACATCGTTTAAAAGAGTGCTTTAATGCCTTGATAGAGTTATGTTCTGCAGAGCCTGCACGTCAGATCATGGTTGGGCGTGAGTTGACTAAGCGTTTTGAAGAGATCCAGCGTATGCCAATAGCAGAATTGTCTAATTGGTTAGCGTTTGATAAGCAAAGAGAAAAAGGTGAGTTTGTCCTGGTTATTGAACCACCTGGTAAAAATCAAGTAAACCATGATTACATGCCTTTGCTAAAAGAGTTGCTTGAGCATGGTCTGTCGGTAAGGGATAGTGCAAAAATCCTTCAGAAGACGATGGGGGTGCCTAGAGATGAAGCTTATCAAGCCGCACTAAGCCTAAAGAGCAGCTAGGTACAGCAAAAAGAGCCTGCTTAAGTCAATAAGTCAGGCGCTTTTAAAAGTTTTGCTAAAAAAACTTAGAGGGTAGGTCTGCCTTTTGGTAGAAGCTCAATTTTGACCTGAGCTTTACCTTGCTGAACCATGCCAATGGCTTGAGCAGCAGCATAAGACATATCAATTACACGATCACCATGAAATGGGCCACGGTCATTAATGCGCACAACAACACTTTTGCCAGTGAGCTCGTGAGTAACGCGTACAACGCTGTTAATTGGCAGCTCTTTATGCGCAGCAGTTAATTCATTTTGATTGTAACGCTCACCATTGGCTGTCTTGCGACCATGGAAGCCAGGGCCATACCAGGAGGCTTCACCTACTTCGGTAAACTCTGCAACCGAGGAATAAGGAGTGTAACGCACGCCTTTAACTACATAAGATTTGCCACGCTTGGCACGGACATGCTGACCGGTTAAGCCTTGTTGGCTCTGGGCGCGTAAAGTGGGCTTAGTTCCTAAGTCATGGGTAAGCTCAACTTCCACTTGTGGGTTTAGTGCTGCATTTAGCTCTTCTGCACTATATGTGGGGGCGTTTTCTAGCGAACCATTGAATAGGCTCTCGTACTCGCTTTCAGGAAAAATACCGTTCACGGTAATACGGAAAGACTCAGTTGCAGGTGCTTTTATGCTATCACTGTCCCCAATTAATTGCTTTATTGAGGAATCTTGCTGTAAGGCAGCGGAGGCTATATTTGAAAATAATAAACCGCCAACACAAACAGCATAGAACAACGATTTTTTTATACTCATCATGTTTACTGGTTGGGCGTCTGGGCTCTATGCCTGACGCGTAGCGACTTATGGTTAGAGAATATTTTAGCTAGTTGCTCGACAACATAAACTGAACGATGCTGTCCGCCGGTACATCCAATGGCTACAGTAAGATAACTGCGTGTGTCTTGCTGATAATAGGGCAGCCACTTCTCGATGTAATTAGCGATATCGCGTATTAGCTCATTCACAATTTCGAATTGTGATAACCATAAAGCTACGGGCTCATCACGACCGGTCAAAGGACGCAGTACACGATCATAATAAGGGTTTGGTAAACATCTTACATCAAAAACCAAGTCGGCGCTAGAAGGAACCCCAACTTTAAAGGCAAATGATTCAAAGGTCAGGAGGATGTTTCTTGTGTCAACACCAACGAGATCCTTTATCCATGCGCGGAGTTGGGCTGGTTTAATATTTGATGTATCGATGTTGTGTTCTTGCAACTTCAGTGGGGCTAAATGCTTTCTTTCGTAGCGAACGCATTCTTCCAAAGAGGTGCTTTCGCCTGCTGAGTTTCTGACTTTATCAGTTAAGGGGTGGCGACGACGAGACTCAGAATAGCGCTGTAGGATGGTTTGATCATTAGCCTCTAAGAAGATTGTCAGAACCGGTGTGCCCATGGCTCGCAATGCAGTGATAATTTCAGGTAGACTGCCGATGTCGCCGGGCGTACGAATATCAATCGCAACCGCTACCTTTTTGATCTCGGCTTCACGTGTCGTGGCGACAAAATCATGCAGTAATTGTATAGGCAAATTGTCAACGCAGTAATAGCCCAGATCTTCTAATTGATTCAGGGCAACACTTTTTCCCGAGCCGGAAATGCCGGTAATCAGGACTAAGGGGCTAATCTCTTCGTTCATCTTTTGAGCTTTCCATAATGGCTTGTGACTGACGTTCCATAAACTCAGCTAAGGTGTCAATGCCGCGCAGCTTTAAGATGGTGTTGCGTACAGCGGCTTCTACTAAAACTGCTAAGTTGCGTCCAGCTAGAACGGCTAGTTTAACACGAGGAATAGCCAGACCTAACACCTCTTCGTTTTGTTCATTGATCGGTAAGCGCTCAAAGTCTTCGCCATGTGATTTAATCAGGTGCACAATAAGCTTAAGGTTCATTTTGCGACGAACTGAGGTTTCTCCAAAGATGGTTTTAATATCTAAGAGACCTATACCTCTTACCTCTAGAAGGTTTTGCAGGAGAGCATCGCAGCGTCCCTCAATAACACCAATAGCCGGACGACTCAACTCGACCACATCGTCAGCGACTAAACCGTGTCCTCTTGAAATAAGTTCAAGCGCTAATTCGCTTTTACCTAGACCCGATTCACCGGTAATTAGTACGCCTAAACCAAGGACATCCATTAATACACCATGGACCAAGGTTTTTGGGGCATAGCGACGGCTTAAGTAAATTCTAATGGCATCAATTAAATAGGCGGCATCAACCGGGCTGCTTAATAAAGGAATACCTTGTTGTAGACAGAATTTGTATAAGGTAGCTGGTGTTTCCAAGTCCTCGGCAATAATAATACAGGGTACATTATGATTGCCGAGCTCTTTAAGTGAGCGGTTTTGGGTTGCCTTGGAAAGGCTGTTAAAAAAGCTTACCTCTTCGAAGCCAAAAACCTGGATTCGATCAGGGTGTACCATATTTAGATGACCGATTAGATCGGCTGAAGACAAGTCATTAGCCGGAAGCGCCTTGTTTCCGAACTCTTCGTTGGTAATCCAAGATAGGTGCAGGCTGTCCTCATGTTCTTTTGCCAGTTCTTGGATTGTTACCATGGTAATTGCCTTGGAGTTTATTGTTGGTTAAAGAGATCGTAGATAGCTTCGGCATCAGTAAGTGATTGCAGTTGTGCTCTAGTTTCTTCGTTTGATAAGGTTTTGGCTAGAGAGGCCAAGATTTCCAGATGCTCTTGAGTGGCATTTTCGGGGACGAGCAATATCACCAGGATATTGACGTTTTCATTGTCCGGTGCGTCAAAAGGAATTGGATTTGCCAAGCGCATAAAAGCTGCGGCTGGTTGGGTTAGGTTAGGGATGCGGCCGTGAGGTACAGCTACTCCATGACCTAAGGCTGTAGAGCCTAGTCTTTCTCTGGAAAAAAGGCTGTCAAAGACAGTTGAGCGAGAAACTCCTTGATGGTTTTCAAAGAGCAGAGCTGCCTGTTCAAAAGCACGCTTTTTGCTTGTGACATTTATATCGAGAAGGATATTCTCAACGCTCAAAATATTCGCAAATTGGTTCATATATGAATTATTTACCTCGGAAAGAGGATTTGATTTCACTTAAATGTTAGTTAAAAAAATAAAAATCCAGCAGATTACTAAGTTTATTGCACTGCAATAAAAACAGTATAAGAGTAGTTATAGATCAAGACAGCCTAAATAATCAATAAATGATTCTTTAGGCTGTCTTGATTGTGGTTTTTAAGACCTAAACTGTGCGTCGAGTGGCATCAGTTTTTTTGGTTTTGTGCTTAAGAACCATGCGATCTGCTTTGTCAGCTAGCATATCTATCGCAGCGTATAGGTCATCTTCAGTGGCTTCACAAAAAAGCTCCTTGCCCGGGATGCGAACAGTGATGTCTGCACGATGCTTAAGTGGCTCAACTGAAAGATTGATAATGGCTGCTGTCGCATTATCCGTGTGCTTAAGAACTCGTTCGATCTTCTTCATGACGTATTCACGGATAGCCGGTGTAACTTCTAGGTGATGGCCGTTAATGGATAAGTTTGTAGAACTCATAAGCACCTCTATTGGTTGTTATTAAAACGTCTCTTAATAATACCTACTCTAGCACAAATATGACATTAAGCAAGATTGAAAAATACTAATGGATATTTAGTTTTTTTGTCTTTTTATTTACTGAGGTTTGGAAGAAATCAATAAGTTTTATTTTTAGTAAATCAAGATTTTTTTAAAAAATTATCTTAAATATCTTTTAGTTTTCTTTGTTTTGTGGTTTTTTTGTAACTTAACTAAGTGTATTTGTTGGGGAAGGTACCTACAAATTTGACAAAATTACTTATAAATAACACTAGGTAACAATTTGCTTATATTGGTTTTTTTTAAATTGTTATTTAATTGAAACATCTTGCTTTGGCTGAAATTCATAAGCAGATTTAGGTTCTTTTGTCATTTCTATGGCAAAGAGTTTTTAAAGATTAGAGAAAAAAGGGTTTTAATGAATGCGGAACACTATCTATAAGCAAAGCAATGAAGCGCAGTTCGCGACAGTTATGGGCTTGACTTTGAGAGAGGAAGATGTTTGTAAACTGGTGGTTCAAGGTTGCAGCAATAAGGAAATTAGTAGTGAGTTGTTAATCTCTGAACGTACAGTTGAAACGCATCGGGCAAATATTTTCAGGAAGCTCGACGTGCATAATGCGGCTGAATTACAGCATGATTATGGTGGTTTTTTTGATGACAATTTGATTAATTAATATACTTTAAGGAGACATTATGGCTTCAATTTTTTCTAAAAAACAGCAAGATGAACTGAAGGTTCTTAAAAGCAATAAAGTAGAGCAAAGAGAGGATGTAGCAAGCAAAAGTCTACAATTCAGGATGGAGTCTATGACTAATAGAGAAAGAGAAATCTTTGTTTTGATTAAAAAAGGCTTGACCAGTAAAGAGTGCGCTGCAGCTCTTGGGATTTCGGTACGTACAGTCGAAGTGCATCGGGCTAATCTTATACAAAAATATCGGGTGAAAAATATAGTTGAATTAGTGTTTCGTATTAATCAGGAAGAACGCACTAAGCCTACACTCCATTAGAGTGTTTGCTGTTTAGTTTATGATGGCAGTTGTCTAGCTAGCCAACCGGCACTTTTGGCGTAGCGCCGCCAATCAAAGAATGGGCCGGGATCTTGTTTACGTCCCGGTGCAATATGTTCGTGGCCTCTGACAGCAGTCAGACCATAGCGTTGCTTTAGGGCGATGCTTAACAAAGCTAAGTGCTCATATTGAATATCCTCAAATGCCGTTGTGCCATTGCCCTCAAGTTCAATACCAATGGAGTAGGGGTTACATGGCCCACGTCCGACAAAATCGGATTGTCCGGCATGAAAAGCCATTTTTTCGGTACTGACAAACTGTATGATTTGTCCGTCTCGACGAATTAAAAAGTGAGCTGAGACACGCAAATCCTTAATCTGTTTAAAAAAAGGATGTTCAGCTGGGTTAAGTCTATTTGTAAAGAGCTGCTCGATATAAGGGCCGCCAAATTGGTCGGGCGGTAAGCTTATGTAGTGAATGACTAATAAATTAGGCTTAATGCCTTTAGGTCGTTCGGAAAAGTTGGGTGAAAGCACCTGTTTAAGTAGGGCTTGTTTTGCTTTGACTGCAGCGCTCGGCCGAGTCTGCTGTGTGGATACTGTAGGGATGCTTAGACTAGAGCTGGCATAGCCACTATATTGTCTTAGCCAGCCATGACGGTCAATGTTGAGTTTAGGTGGTTTTTTTTTGGTTTCAGCGGTATGTTTCATGGTCGCCTCTTAAGTTGTCACTTTTTAAAAGCTTATCGTTTATCAGCTTCTTTTGCATGCTCCAAGCTGCACCATGTCTTATCTTGATAATGTACTGCTTCATTTTCGGGTAAATGCACACCACAATGAGCGCACTGAACAATAGAAATTGCCTTGGTGTTATTGGCCCGTTGCTCGTTTTTATCTCGCTGAATGGCTTGGCGTGCGTTGCTCAAAGCGCGGTTAATTAATAAAAGCGCAATAAAGACGATGGCAGTTAAAATTATAAATCTCATTTAAACCTTAAGGTGCTTGCTGTTAGCGTCCGAGAATCATTTCGAAAACAAATCTTGAGCCAGTATACGCTAACATTAATAGAAAGAAACCTAGTAAATTCCAGCGTAGTGCAATGCGGCCACGCCAGCCCCATAAAGTGCGGCCTGCCAACAAGAAAGCGAAAACGAGCCAAGCGAGTAGGGTAAATAATGTCTTGTGGTCGTAGGGTAGCAATTGACCGTAATATCGCATTGAAACCCAACTGCCAGTGATGACAGAAAGTGTCAATAAGGCAAAGCCAATCCAAATTAATCTGAATAGCAAACGCTCTTGCAGAAGCAAAGGAGGTTGGGCCTCTATTAGGCGATTAAAGAACTTCTGCTTGGAATCGAAGTCATGCGGTGTGTGCAGATGTCGATCTAATACCGCCGTCAATAGGGCCTGAATGGTCGCTAGAGCAATGACACTGTAAGCAAATAGGGAAATAATCAGATGGACACGGAAAATCTCACTACTAACATAGATGATCAGGCTCTTGTCAGTGATGGGGAAGAATACCGTGAGTAAACAACCCAGAGCGCTGGTGATGCCTAGAGGCAGTAGTAGTGCTTTAATAGAAACAAAATTGCTCTCAATCCAGAAGATAATCATCCCAATCCACACCGTTAATGAGATGCTGAGCGCCCAATTTAAACGTATATGATCGCTATAGAGCATTGCCGTGTGGACTGCGCCGCCATGCAAGAGTAGAATGAGCAATAAAGTCCAGTGGCGAATCCCCTTGTGCTTCTCCAGCTCTTGGTTTTTCCACAAGGGATACCAAATTGAGGCTGCGAGCAACAGATACGCCAAAGCTGATAGATAGTGCAATACAATGTCTAGTGACATAAAGTAGAAAGGCTTCTTTTAATTAATTAAAACAATAAGAATAAGAGTCATTATATACCTTTCTGCGCAACCATAGAGTGATGAATAATGCTTGATAATTTAACCGATCGTTTATCTAGAGTAGTAAAAACTATGCGTGGCCAGGCTCGTCTTACCGAAGCCAACACGCAAGAGATGCTAAGAGAAGTCCGCATGGCCTTGTTGGAGGCGGACGTTGCATTGCCTGTCGTTAGGGAGTTTGTTCAACAAGTTAAAGAAAAGGCCATGGGCCACGAGGTCGTGGGGAGTTTAAACCCCGGCCAGGCTTTGGTTGGCGTTGTTAGCGATGAGCTGACTCGCATCATGGGTGGTGATTTACCACTTTCTGAAACTGAGTTGTCCTTAGCCGCTCAGCCACCTGCAGTGATTCTTATGGCTGGCTTGCAGGGGGCGGGTAAAACTACTACTACCGCCAAGTTGGCGCGTCTCTTGATTGAGGGTGAGTTAACTCAAAACGGCAAAAAAATAGATAAAAAGAAAGTCTTGGTGGTGAGTGCTGACGTTTATCGCCCGGCAGCTATTGAGCAGTTAAAGACAGTAGCAGCTCAGGTCGGCGCTGATTTCTTTCCTTCAGATAGTTCACAAAAGCCATTAGATATTGCAGCAGCAGCTTTAGATCATGCTAAGCGTCATTTCTACGATGTTTTAATTGTAGATACGGCGGGTCGACTAGGTGTTGACCAAGACATGATGGATGAGATTAGTGCGCTTCACACATTTTTAAAGCCAGTCGAGACTTTGTTTGTGGTTGATGCCATGCAGGGTCAGGATGCGGTAAACGTTGCCAAGGCCTTCTCGGATGTGTTGCCATTGACCGGTGTGGTGATGACCAAACTCGATGGTGACTCTCGTGGTGGTGCGGCGCTGTCAGTACGACATGTTACTGGTAAACCCCTGAAGTTCGTCGGTGTGTCTGAGAAGTTAGATGGCTTAGAGGTGTTTCATGCTGATCGGATGGCGCAGCGCGTGCTCGGCATGGGTGATATTCTTTCCCTTGTTGAGCAAACGAAACGCAATATCGATATCGCCGAAGCGGAGAAGATGGCCGCCAAGATTAAAAAAGGCGATAAGTTCGACTTAAACGATTTTTTAGAGCAACTGCAGCAAGTCAAAAAAATGGGCGATATGGGCTCCATGTTAGAAAAGCTACCTGCTCAATTTTCAGGTATGGCCGGACAGATGCAAGGACCGGAAGCTGAAAAGCAGTTGCGTCGTACTGAGGGTATTATTCATTCAATGACGATTGAAGAGCGTTCTAAGCCTGAACTTCTTAAAGCCTCGCGCAAGCAACGTATTGCTAAAGGCGCCGGCGTGCAAGTGCAAGAGGTTAACCGCTTGCTTAAGCAGTTTGAGCAGATGCAAGGCATGATGAAGCAGTTCAAAAAGGGCGGTATGCAAAAGATGATGCGTGCTCTAGGCGGTTTAGGCGGTGGCCTTGGTGGTCTGATGGGTGGCGGTGGCGGCCTTCCTGGAATGGGTGGTGGCATGCCCAGTATGCCAGGTATGGGGGGCGGTGGACGTAGTCGGAGCGGTGGCAAGAAAAAACGCCGTCGTTAGACGCTCTGTATAAAATGACAAAAGCCCTAAGCAAATCCGAATGCTTAGGGCTTTTAATATATGCTCTTAAAGCTTATTTTGGAATACGTAAAACCTGACCCGGGTAGATTTTATCCGGATGAGAGAGCATTGGTTTGTTGGCTTCAAAAATCTTCATGTAGTCGTTGGCATTGCCATATTGCGCTTTAGCGATTTTTGATAAGGTATCGCCGGAAACGACTGTGTAGAAGTTGGATTCGCCGTCAGCACTTTCAGCTTCTAATTGATTGTCTACTTCAGCTACACCAATGGTATTGCCCAAGGCAACAGCAATTTTTTCAGCGGTAGCGGAGTCAGCGGCTTTGCCTTTAACCACAATTTTATCACCGTCAACGGCGATGTCTAAGCCCTCAGCGTTTAAACCGTGCTTATCCAATTCTTTTTTAAGTTCGTCAGCGGTTGCAGCTTGCGCTTCGTTGCCACCGAAAATCTTTTCACCAACATTTTTTACAAAGCTGATTAAACCCATAATTTGCTCCTTGTGTGCAATTTAGTAAAAAGGCATTTGCCAAAACTACCTGTTTATATTAGCAAATTGTTTAACAATAAAATATTAAAATTATGTAAAAAATAAAGTTTTTTGATGTTGATTAATTTAAAGAGTAGAAAATTTATCCGTTGCTTTGAGTAAGGCGTTTAAAATACCCGGTTCATTAAAAGCATGCCCTGCATCAGGGATTAAATGAAACTCTGCATGGGGCATGGCTTTGTGCAAATCCCAAGCGGTTTTGCTTGGTGTGCACATATCATAGCGGCCTTGGATAATCACTGTTGGAATCTCGGCCAATAGATGAGCATCACGAATTAATTGCCCCTCATCCATAAAGCCTTTATTGACGAAGTAGTGATTTTCAATACGTGAAAAGCTGAGAACAGCTTCTTTGTCTTTAAGGCTAAGGGCTTTGTTGTTAGTGTCCAGTAGTGAAATGGTGCCGTCTTCCCAGTTCGCCCAAGCATAGGCGCAACGGAGTTTTTCTTCTTCGTCAGTGCCGGTTAGGCGACGATGATAGGCACTGACTAAGTCATCACGTTCATTTACAGGGATTGGAGCTAAGTAACTTTCCCATTTGTCGGGAAATACAAAGCTTGCACCCTCTTGGTAAAACCATTTAATTTCTTCTTTGCGCAGGGTGAAGATGCCACGTAAAATTAAGCCTGCGACGTATTCAGGATGGCTTTGCGCGTAGGCTAAAGCTAAGGTTGATCCCCAAGAACCGCCAAATACCAGCCATTTATCAGCCTTTAAAATCTCTTTGCGAAGACGCTCCATGTCGGCAATTAAATGCTGAGTGGTATTGTTTTCTAGTGAGGCAGTGGGTTTTGAGCGTCCGCACCCACGTTGATCAAACAATAAAATATTGTATAACTCAGGGTTAAATAATTGACGATGATGAGAGCTGCAGCCAGCACCGGGCCCGCCATGCAAAAAGACGACTGGCTTGCCTTGCGGGTTACCGCAAAGCTCCCAATAGATTTGATGACCGTCGCCACTGTCTAAATAACCGTGTTGATAGGGTTCGATGCTTGGATACATAGCTTATTTCTTCTCGAAAATTAAATCCCACACACCGTAGCCTAACTTGATGCCACGGTTTTCAAATTTGGTGAGAGGACGATAATCTGGTCTTGGTGCAAAGCCTTCAAAACGGTTTTTTAACGCTTCTTCGGCGCTTAAAACCTCCATCATTTGCATGGCGTAGTCTTCCCAGTCCGTGGCGCAATGAATGTAACCACCCGGCTTCAAGCGGCTAACTAATTGCTTAATAAAAGGTGACTGCACCAAGCGGCGCTTGTGGTGACGCTTTTTGGGCCAGGGATCGGGGAAGTAAATATGTATGCCGTCTAAAGAATCAGGCAATAGCATATGGTTAACAACATCCACCGCATCATGCTGGATGATGCGGATATTAGGAATGCTCTGCTCGTCAATGCGATTTAATAAGGCACCTACACCGCCGGAATAAACCTCAACGCCGAGAAAGTTTTTATCGGCAGAGTTTAAAGCGATTTTAGCGGTGGTTTCGCCCATGCCAAAACCAATTTCTAAAATGGTTGGGGCAGAGCGAGCAAAGACCTCTTCGTAATTGAGCGGTGTTGCCTGATAGGGCAGGCACCATGTCCGGTAAAGCTCGCCTTCAAGCGCATTTTTTTGTTTTTGAGTCATATGCACGCTTCGGTGAACAAAGCTTTTGATATGGCCCCAATCCTTTTTTTCTGCGCTAACTTCCTCGTTAGGAGCAGTCTGTTTGTCTGTGTTTGTATCTGTCGTATTCATTTAATTTAATATTTCACGCAACAACTAATGGTTTATTAAAGAACACGCATGCCAGGTTCAGCGCCGGCAAAAGGCTCAAGCACATAAATACCCGGGTTGTTCTTGCTGTCAGCATGAGATGCAGCAAGGACCATGCCCTCAGAAAGACCAAACTTCATCTTGCGTGGTGCCAAATTTGCGACCACCACTGTTAGTTTGCCGATCAACTGCTCGGGTTGGTACATAGACTTGATGCCTGAAAATACCTGACGGGTTTTGCCTTCACCCACATCTAAGGTGAGGCGTAGTAGTTTATCTGCACCGTCGACATGCTCGCAATTGACGATTTTGGCAATACGTAAATCGACTTTGGCGAAATCATCAAAGCTAATGGTCGGTGCAATTTCCTCACCACCAGGTTTGATAACTTCCTCTACTGCTTTGCTCTCAGCTGTAGTCACTTCTAATAACTCATCTAAATGCTTTTCTTCAACACGCTGCATTAAGTGTTTAAATGGGGTGATGGTAGCCGGTAATTCAGCTGCGTCACTCCAGATAAAGTCACGGCTTAATCCAAACAACTCGTGTGCAACACGCTCAGCTAGAGCAGGTAGTACAGGAGCAAGCATCACTGATAATGCTTTGAAGCCCGCTAGTGCACGTGAGCAGATATCTTGTAACTCAGCCTTGGTCTCTGCAGAAGCCTCGCTGATGCCTTTGGCCATTACCCATGGTTGTGCTTGGTCAAAGGCTTGGTTGATTTTGTCGGCTTGGGCCATGATAGTGCGAATGGCGCGAGCATACTCACGTGCTTCAAAGTCAGCAGCTATTTGCTCGGCAAGACCTTGATATTCAGCTGAAAGTGCTGCTTTATCACCTAAATAAGCCAGTTGACCATCAAAGTGACGGCTAATAAAGTTGGCGGCGCGGCTGGCAATGTTAATGTACTTGCCGATTAGGTCAGAGTTAACACGGGCGATAAAGTCTTCAGGATTAAAATCGGCGTCTTCAACACGGCTATTTAATTTAGCAGCCAAATAGTAACGCATCCACTCTGGGTTCATGCCGATGTCTAAGTAACGCAGCGGTGAAATACCGGTACCGCGGCTTTTTGACATCTTCTCGCCACTCACGGTGATGAAGCCGTGGGCGTGCAAACCGTCAGGTGTCTTGCGACCTGAGAATTTCAACATGGCAGGCCAGAAGAGGGCGTGGAAATAAATAATGTCTTTACCAATAAAATGGTATTGCTCAGTATCGCCGTCAGGGTCCTGGAGGGCATCAAAATCAATACCCATTTTGTTACAGTATGCTTTTAAAGAAGCTAAGTAGCCTACCGGCGCATCTAACCACACGTAGAAGTATTTATTTGGAGCGTCAGGGATTTCAATGCCGAAGTATGGTGCGTCACGCGAAATATCCCAGTCATCTAATTTGCTTTCGTCAACACTGGTACCTAGCCACTCACGCGTTTTTGCTAAGACCTCAGACTGTAAGTGCGGATTACCCAAGGCGTTTTTGCCATGAGTCCACTCTAATAAAAACTCCACACAACGCGGATCAGATAAATTAAAGAAGAAATGCTCAGATGATTTTAAGACTGGTGTCGTGCCGGTGAGCGTGGAATAAGGTTCAATCAGCTCAGTTGGGGAATAGGCCGTGCTGCAATGCTCACAAGCATCGCCATATTGATCCTTGGCATGACATGTTGGGCATTCACCCTTAATGTAGCGATCGGCTAAGAACATGCCCTTGACCGGGTCATAGAACTGCTCAATACTACGCTGGCTGATGAAGCCGGCCTTCTTGAGGGCATAATAAATCTCGTGTGAAAGCTCGGTGTTTTCAGGGCTGTGCGTATTGTGCCAGTGGTCAAATTTAATATTAAAGCCGTTTAAGTATTTAGGTCTCTCGGCGGCAACTCGGGCTACTAGCTCCTCTGGCGTGATGCCTTCACTTTCGGCTTTGAGCATAATCGGTGCACCGTGTGCATCATCGGCACCGACAAAATGGACAGTATGACCCGCCATTCTCAATGCTCTCACCCAGATATCAGCTTGGATATACTCCATGATATGACCGATATGAAAAGAACCATTGGCATAAGGTAAGGCGGTAGTAACGAATATAGTGCGGGACATAAGCGATAATTTTTATATTAAAAAAGAAAAAGGATTAATAATAATTAACCCTTTATTCTAATCTATTAACAGCTAATAATTTGATAGACAGGTGGTTATTACAGAAGAGAATGTCTATTTGAGCTCTTTGAAGTCTACATCAGTCACCTCAGATTCCGGTGGTCGTGTAAAATCACCAGATTGGCTTTGATACTTACTTTGATAATGTGTTTTGAAGTGTTGAGTTTTGCTACGGGCGCGCGAGCTGTGTTCTTGCCAAAATTGTTTGGCTGAAAATGACTTGCCGCGTAGGCGATTGACGATATAGAAAATACCTACTCCAATGAGCAGAATGAAAATAAATGTAAAGGCCAATATTAAACTAATAACAGAGATAGTAATAAAGGCTATAGTGGCAAAAATACGTTGAAAAAAATCGTTCATGTTACGAAATACTCCGTGCTGTGATCTGGTTTTCGTAGTCTAAATAGCAATACAGAATTAATATGACTTATTACTTATTCAATTCTACTTTATAAAATTGGAAAATCATCGGAATGAACGCAGAACTTGCAACCTTATACAGTCGCTTACAAAAAGAACTGGTCGATCCCAGTTTAGGAATTAACATTGGTCACAAAATCAAAGAGCGTGACTTGAATATTAAAAAGGGTGTGATGTCTTTAATTAAGGGCTCAACTCTACATTTCAAGTTCGAACCCGGCTATTTTTTGGGTAAGGACAAAGAAAAAGTTATTCTTCATATTCGTCAAATCGCCGACGAGTGCGGTTTCCCCGAGATCGAGATCGAGTGGTCGGATTTAATTCGCAGCCATATTGTTCAGGGCAGTCTTAAGCCTCTCAAAATGGTTAAAAATATTATTGCCGTCTCGTCGGGTAAAGGCGGTGTGGGTAAAAGCACTACCTCGAGCAATGTCGCCTTGGCATTATCTCAAGCAGGTGCCCGCGTGGGTATTTTAGACGCAGACGTCTATGGTCCTAGCCAACCTTTAATTTTAAATATCGAAGATGCCAAGGTTGAGAGCACAGGCGAAGGTGAGGCGGGGCGTATGAAGGCTCAGGAAGCCTATGGTCTAGCTGTTAACTCCATCGGCTTTATGTTGGAGCCCGATGCGCCGGCTATTTTGCGCGGACCTATGGTGGCACAAGCCGTAGAGCAGTTGCTTACTCAAACTGCATGGCCTGATTTAGACTATTTAATTGTTGATATGCCTCCGGGAACCGGTGATATTGCTTTGACTCTTTCGCAAAAAGCACCAATGACCGGTGCGGTTGTGGTGACAACCCCACAGGATGTGGCTTTATTGGACGCACGAAAGGGACTACGCATGTTCCAAAAGGTTAATATACCCATTGTAGGTGTTGTGGAAAATATGAGCGTTCACGTCTGTAGTAATTGTGGCCATGCAGAGCATATTTTTGGCGAAGAGGGTGGCAAGAAAATGGCTGAGGAGCTTGAGGTGCCTTGGCTAGGTGCTTTGCCTCTTAGCAAAAAAGTACGTGAACAAACTGATGCCGGTAGGCCGACAGTCATTTCTGACCCTGAGTCTGAAGCAGCTAAACGTTATGCCTTGATTGCTCGTCGCTTAGCCTTTAATATCTCAGAGTTGCCTGTGGATCGTTCCGGTGCTTTCCCTAAAGTGGTCGTAGAAAATATATGATCTTAAGGTAATTTAAGATACTCATACAGATAACTTATTTAACAATTGATGGATTCAACGAGTAAATTTCTTCGTAAGTCCCCTTGTGTGTTTTTAATGGGCCTGCTGGGTTCGGTTTTCTCTGGTTCTGCCATGAGCCAATCCGAGTCTTTAAGCGGGCCTGTTTATGAGCGCGAGCTCCAACAAGAGGCACTAAAAGAAGCTCAAGCATTGGTCGAGGCTGAGACCAGAGCTATAGCAGAAGCAGAGGCTGAAGAGGCGGCAGCAGAGCTTAGGGTGCCTGAAGTTATTATTATGCCTGGTGGATTGGCTCCGGAGGACCTGGAGGTTGTTCATTCGGCTATTTCATCTGTGGTGCGTCAGGCCGATGATCAAGATAGCCGTGAGGCTGATCGAATTCGCCGTCGAGGTAGAGACGCCGTGCTGTCTTCCCTTGCTACCAGGGGCTATTTTGATCCCCAAGTAACACTTGAAGTCGGTGAAGACTATGAGGGAGATACTTGGGATATCAGTATTGAGCCCGGTGAAAAGACGGTGGTCAGGTCAGTGAAAAATGACTTCACCGGTACCATTGCCAATTCACCGAACTATAAGCAGCGTCTTGCGGATATCCGCCAAGACTGGGGACTCCCTGAAGGCAAGGTGTTTATCAATAAGGATTGGAGTAACGCCAAGAGCTCCTTGTTAGAGGCTGTTGCCGCCGATGATTTTTATCTTGCTCGTCTGACTCATTCTCAAGCGCTCATTGACCCCGATGAATCTAGCGCTGAATTACATACCCTTGTGGATAGTGGGCCAGCCGTTCGTTTGGGGCATACGGAGGTGCATGGTTTGCGCCGAGTGCCGCTTAGTTTAATTAGGCGTTATGTGCGTTATGAGCCCGGAGAGCCTTTTTCACAACAAAAATTAGATGAATGGCAACAAACATTACAATCCACTAATTTTTTCCGTGGTGCTTTTGTTACTGTTAAAAAGCCTGAAGATCCAGCGGTGTATGAGGAAGATGAAGCTAATTTGCCGGTTTTAGTAAGGGTTACAGAGGGGCCAGCGCGGGTTGTCACCGGTGCCATTGGTATTGATGATGTAAACACCTTTAGAGTGGAGGGTGTTTATCGTCAAAATGTAGTTTGGGATCAAGCAGTGACTCTCGAAACTGGTGCTACTTTAGGTCTTAAGGAGCAGCGCGCTTATTTAGATATTTATCGTGCACCAAATTATGATGGTACCGTTGATAGCTTTGGTATTGTTGCTCGTCATTCTGACTTTTCTGATGAAGAGGTTTCGCGTTTTGCCCTGGGTTGGCGTCGTACAAATGAGTTCAAGCTGGATCCGCAGAGTCGGGTTGAGTTCGAAAGTCGTTGGTCAGCGTCACTCGCTTATGACTCGGTACGACGTTCCGGGCAGCCTAAATTCGAATTGCCCAATGCGGTTGCGACATATGATCTTTTACGACGTGACGTAGATGATAAATTTGATCCGCGTTCAGGTAATTTAGTCGCTATAGGGTTAGGGGTAGGTGCGGATTTGGAATATGGTGACCCCTTTGCCCGAACGTCAGTGCGTGCACAGCAGTGGTGGCCCGTAGGGCGTCGTGACAATATTACTGTGCGCACCGAAGTCGGTTATGTGCATGCTAAAGATAGTACACGCATACCTGATGACTTTGGCTATAGAACCGGGGGAGCAGGGTCCATTCGTGGTTATCGTTATTTCGGTATTGGTGAGCACGTTCATAAAAGTGTAATTGGCACGCGTGCTTTAGCTGTAGCAAGTATCGAATATACTCACTATTTGAATAACACCTTTGGGGTGGCTTATTTCGTCGATGCGGGTGATGCAGCACCAAGCTTTAAAGACATGCGGTTGCATGTAGGCTATGGTGTCGGCGCACGTATTAAAACACCTGCCGGTCCTTTGTTTTTAGATGTTGCCTATGGGCAGAGGGACCGGAAGCTACGTTGGCATTTCTCATTAGGCATGGCTTTTTAATAGCACAAAATTATGAAACTGTTCAGATTTAGTTGGTTAAGACTGCTCGCTTTTATCCTAATATTGCTTTTGGCTGTATTGGCTTTTTTAGTGGGCACGCAGTCGGGCAGCCGGTGGTTATTAAACACCGTAATGTCGCAGATCAACGGTCGCATGGTGCAGGTAGAGGGCACAATTTGGAGCGGTATTCGTAGTAAAGAGTTAGAGGTGACAACCCCTGCGCTCAAAATTGTTGCTCAAGACACTGCATTGGTAGTGAATTGGTTGAGTTTGTTACGTGCTCGTTTACAGGTTGAGCACCTCATGGTCGGTGACTTAAGTTTAGAGCTTTTTCCTACTGAGCCTAAAGTGGAAGAGGAATCGACTTCTGAGCTAAGTTTGCCTATCTCTATACAAGTTGATAAGGTGTCGGTAGGTCAATTTACCATGACGGATGCTGCGGGTAAAAACTTGCCTGTCGGTTTAAATAATTTTGATTTAGAAAATTTGGTTTTAAGTAGCTCAGGTGATACGACAGCCGAGTTGCAGCGCCTAACCGTTACTCATCCTGATGTGACAAGTGAGTTGAATGGTACAGTAGCATTAGATAAATTGGCGTACCCATGGCCGATGCATTTGAAGTTAAATACGGTTAATACAGGGTTGCATACACAATCTCCTTTGTGTGTAGATTATTTATTAGGCAAAAGCAGCGATATAAGAATTCAGACGACTTGCCAGATCGATGCACAAGCAGAGATTGACGGTGCTTTGGATGGTCTGAATATTGCATTGAATGCTAATGGTGTCGGTCAAGGCCTGGATTTGGACCTAGAAGCAGGTCTTAATCTGCAATCTTCTATCCCCTTAATAAAAGCAAGTGTTGATTTACAGGTCGCTAAAGACATGCACCTTCATGCGGAAATCAATTCCGAATCACGAGATGTGGAGACAGGTGCAGAAGGTGAGGTTCGACAGATCGTAAGTCGTTTAACTGGTAAAGTCAGTACTGATAAGTTTAATCTGGATATGGTGCAAGAGGGTTCTCGCCTAGATTCAGATTTGGATTTTATTGTCAATTTCGATGGGCAGGCTCAATTACAGTCTTTAGAGCTTAAAGGCGGCGTTTTTCGAGGTAGTCGCTGGGGTGGCGAGCCTTTGAACGCGGGTATAAATATAAATGCAGATTTTAGTGATGTATTTGTAGAAAAAGGTGTTACTGCGTGGGAGTCGTTACAGTTACATCATGCCGATATTTTAATTCGTCTTGGCGACAATACTATTGAAACTAAAGGTCAATTTTTACATTCTCAACAAAGTCTTGATGGCTTGCAGCTTGATGCCGATTTACAGGATTTATCCCAGTTGGTTGACAGTATGGGAGGAACTGTTGAGGTCAAGCTTAATATGCTGGGAAACCTCAAAGAGCATGATGTTAAAACCTCAATTAACTATGAACCTCAAGCAGTAGGTGCTGAATCACTATCCGCAGTTGAACTTGCCAAAGCACAATATGGCCTGGGTAAAGAGCCTTTGAACTTGCGCTTTGACTTAATCGGTGATTTAAGTAGTGTTGAAGGCCGTTATCATTGGCAAGCGGATTTAGACAGATTGTTGCTTCAACATGCCGGTTTTGAAGTAGAGCAAAAAGACAGTCTAAGCCTCAAATTTGAGCAAGCGGTCAGCGATTTTTTATTTGAAATAGCTAAGGCTGACTTAGCCCTTACTTTGCCTGGTGAACATAACGGTACTTTGCAGCATGAGAAGACGGTGGTGACAGCTGCTGGTTGGTTAACAGAGGGTAAGTTTAACGATTTAATTCTTGATAATCGCTTACTACAATTACTTGGCCTTGAAGAAAACCTGACGACGACTTTAGCGGCACTGCAAGCTGAAGACCTTGCCAGTCTGCCTGCCGACGAGCGCCAAGTTCATCAGCAAACGATTGCCAATGTGCAAAGAACTATCGAAGTAAAAAAACAAATCACACCAATTGCCTATGATGGTGATTGGAATTTAGAAGCCCAGCCCGATTTAGCGGGCGCGATCAATCTGCAACGTCATTCAGGCGACACCATTCTACCCTTGGAGTATCCACTGCCTTTAGATTTGAGCGATATTAGTATTAAGTTAGGGGCTGCTGTTGATGAGGAAATAAAGCAAATGTTGATTTCAGCTCGGGGAGAGGGCGAACAATCCGATCTGACTGCTGAACTTAGTATTGAAAATGGCTTTGCAATGGCGCTTAAAAAAGCGGTGATAGCTTTAAAAAGCACGGATGACGGCTTACTGAGCATCGAGATAGATACAACAAGAGATGTCGAGCGAGAGCAAGTGCAACTGTGGTCGGCAGTTTTGGATGCTCAAAACTTTAATTTAAGTGCTTTTAGTTTAGGTCATTTGCCAGACAAGTCTTCTTTGAGCCTTCAAGGTGATCTAAGTGCAACGATTATGCAGCGTAATCAGATCATGCAATTACAGCCGAATTTTGTTATTAATCCCGGCAGTTCTTGGAATGATCATGAATTAAGTGGTCAACTCAGGGCTTTGGTTGATTTAACGGGTGTCTTTGCCCTGGACCAACAAGTTGAACTAGATCAGAGTTTAGCCACGCCCAAATGGTATCAACTGAAATTAGAAGATGTAAATACACTTATTTCTTTAGGTGATTCGTCTATAGCCTTGACAGGTGACCTGGGTGCTGAGGGTGATGCACTTAAATTAAATGCACAAATACCGGAGTTAGCCAATTTGTGGCCCGACTTGCCGGGTCAGGTGCGAGCTGATTTATTAGTCAGTGGCGATCCTTCTCAGCATGGTTTAGAACTGGATTTTTTATATGATAGTTTTTTAGCCAATGATACAGAAGAGCAACCGCTATTATTAAATCTTCAGTTGGATGGTGAGGTGCTTTTTGAAAGTGCGACGCCACAAAGCTGGCAACTTGCAGTAAATGATTTAGACGCTTCCTATGCCGGTTTGTCTTTGGCAAATCAAAAGCCAATAGTTGTTGATTTGAATCTACACACTGCTAAACAGCAATTTAGCTGGGAAGTAGGTGAGGCTGAATTGAGTTTGAACTATCCGGACAGCCGTCAAAGTCTAATTCATCACCAATACAGTCGGGGGCAGTCACAGCAGTGGGAAAGTCGGGGTTCCTTAACTGACATGATAGCCAGTATGGGTCTTTATGAATATTTGTTAGCGATGGCGGACGCCTTAACTAATAAAAATCGTCTTAGTACAGAGAAAGTCGAACAAATAAATCCTGAAGAAGAGCTAGTTTTTGACGGGAACTGGGATTTAAAACAAGAGGAACAGTTAAGCGGCAATTTCAACTTGGTACGTAAACATACATCGGGATTATGGCCATTTCCTACGCCAGTACCTTTGGATTTTGATAGCTTAAGTTTTCAAATTGACGATGGTGTAAATGCTGAACATGCTGCCGCTTATGGTGTAAATCCAGATGGCATGCATATTCAGGCCAGTGCTGAGGGTCCGAATTCGAATTTGGGTGTTAATGTCTATTTGCATCCGGCCAGCCCTTTTATGCTTCAACAAGCTCAAGTGAATTTGCTCCTGCCGGATACATCTACTCTAAATGCCTATGTGTATACGGGGACTGATGGTGAGTACCTGGAAAACACCCGTTTTTATGGACTAGTGCAGACGAGTGGTATCCCGTTGGAAAAGGTCAGTTATGGTGCTGTACCACCTGGTATGATTAATGGCGATGTACACTTTAATATCATTTTGTCAGAGGAAAATCATCCGCTTCAAGCCTTTATTACCGGTGAGTTTGCTGATAATAGTCGCTGGAATAGCCAACCATTACAGGGTGGTTTGGACCTTGGTTTGTTTTTTCAGGATCAGCATAATTTCAGAGTTAATAAGGCCGATATAGACTTGCGTTTAGGACAGAGTCATATTAATTCAGAGGGGGCATTTGGAGAGTCTGGTGATAGTCTCGTGTTGTCAGTTAAGGCGCCGCGTCTTAATGAGCTATGGCCTGATTTGCCGGGATCTGTGGATCTGGATCTAAGGCTTGACGGTACCATTGTCGACAATGTTCTTGTGACTAAAGGCCGTTTTAGTCAGGGTGATTTTAAAGAGCTGGGTAAAGCGCCGATTGACTTTGAGTTACGCACAGCAGGCGGTTGGCAAGTGTTAACAGAGGAAGGTTATGAGGGTTGGGCTGGTACAATTGACTTTCTTGATGTGCAGCATGCCGGCTTTGAAGTGACTCAGACAGAGACAGTGACTTTGAGTCTGATACCCCAAGGCGCTGATTCTAAACCACAGTGGGATGTGGGGGCATCAACGCTCAGTATTGTCTTGCCAGGTAATCATAAAATAGGCTTGGAACAGGGGGGCTCCCAAGGTAAAGAGGGCAAGTTTGACACCAGTGGAGCAATTCGGGGTCTTAGCCTATCACCCCAGTTGATTGGCGACTTACAAAAAGCCTTTGGTGTTGAGTTACAAAATGGTGGACAGCCACTCAATCATGGCATTGTGGTGCGTGGTCGTGAGACGGCAGTTGCTGCTCCGGCGGTTTTTGATTTGCTGTGGGATTTGGATTTTGATGGTGCACTTAGCGGTACCGCCAATATTGTTAATCGAGGGGGGGATTTTTTAATTCCTAGTGACCCACCGGTTGCGCTTGGCTTACAAAAGATGGAGTTGAGTATTAATAGCCAACCTCAAGGCGACAACATGAGTCTGTTGACGGCCAAACTGGATTTAGCGACAGAAAGTAAGGGCAGTGTCCAAGGTTCGGCGAGTTTGAATTTAAATGGTTTTAGTCCTGTTTTTGATAATAATACTCAAGCCCATATTGTCGGTCATATGGATGATATTTCATGGTTGACTGGATTAACCGGAGATTTGGTTGAGTTGGGTGGTCGAGTGGATCTTGATGTGACAGCCAATTATCGAGGCGGCAATTGGGTGACCTCGGGCGGTGTCAAGGCTGAGGCTCTGCGTATTGTTGAAGTGGAAAATGGTATACGCTTGCTTAACGGTAGTTTGGATTTAGGGCTTAATGGCAATGATGTGGTAATTAATCGTTTACACTTCCCGAGTGTGATCCGAATCATGCCTAATGAGTGGCGTACTCGACAGTGGATTGAAGAGAATCCACCGGCACAAAATGGCAGTTTAGACATCAGTGGTAATTGGAACTTACAAAGCTCACGTGGCCAAGTCAAGGTGTTGTTTGATCACTATCCAATCCTGCAACGAACTGATCGCTTTGCCATGATGAGTGGAGAGGTAAATGTCGATGCTGCTTTACCGAGAATCGTTGTTGATGGTAAGGTGACTGCTGATGCAGGTTGGGCGAGTGTGGATATTAAAGGCACGGCACCCACCTTGGACTCTGATGTGGTTATTGTACGCAAGGGTGAAGAGCTACCACAAGCGAGCCCTTCAGAGCTGGATTTGGATCTTAGCTTTACCGTTGATTTAGGTCCACGCTTTTATGTAGTCGGTTTTGGTCTGGATGCGGGTTTAGTAGGTGCCATTACTATTAAGCAGGCAAATAATGCGCTGAGTGCAGAGGGTCAGTTTAATACTCGGGGCGGTGCAATTGAAGCTTATGGGCAGCGTTTACAAATTCGTCGTGGTCGTATTGCTTTTCAAGGTGATATTGCTAACCCGGTTTTGGATATCGAAGCTTTACGCACAAATTTAGAGGTAGAAGCGGGGATGCGTGTGGTGGGTAATGCGCGTAACCCCAAGATTAGTTTGATTTCTTATCCTGAAGTGAGTGAAGTCGAAAAGCTGTCTTGGTTAATTATGGGACGTGGCCCTGATAGTAGCGGTGGTGATTTGGCCATGCTATTAACTGTAGGTACTTCGTTATTAGGAGGCGATGCGACCCAGGAACCCATCCATAAGCAGCTTGGTATTGATGATATTTCGATTCGTAAAGGTGATGTGGGTGAATCAGGTTCTGTGTTACCTCGTCGTACAGTAGGTGATAGTACGTCTTATCTGGGACAAAATGACATTTCTGAGCAGTTTTTACAGCTTACTAAACGCTTAAGGCAAGGTATTAATGTCAGTATTGAACAGGCATTATCGGGTAGTGGCACGGTCGCAAGAGTGAGTTATACCTTAATTCGTAACCTTACGGTTGACGCGAAAGTGGGCACGGTGAGTGGTATTGAAATGGTTTATCGACGATTCTTTCGCGACTAGACCTTTATCGTTCCCAGAGCATAGTAAACTAACGTTTTATAAAATTTAATCGTATTGAGTTGAGTGGAAGTCATGAGTATTAAAAATGATCGTTGGATTCGCGAAGCGGCTGCGCAAGGCATGATTGAACCCTATGAGCCTGGTCAAATACGTCAGGCTAATGGCGAGAAAATCGTCAGTTATGGGACTAGCAGTTACGGCTATGATGTACGTTGTGCCCGTGAGTTCAAGATTTTTACCAATATCAATTCTAGCGTTGTCGATCCTAAGGCCTTTGATGAGGGGTCATTTGTGGACTTTGAGGGCGATGTATGTATAATTCCACCCAACTCTTTTGCTTTAGCTCGAACCGTGGAGTATTTTCGTATTCCTCGTAGTGTCTTAACAATTTGTTTAGGCAAGAGTACTTACGCACGCTGCGGCATTATTGTTAACGTCACACCCTTAGAGCCTGAGTGGGAGGGTCATGTGACTTTAGAGTTTTCTAATACTACGCCTCTGCCGGCCAAGATCTACGCTGGTGAGGGAATTGCACAAATGTTGTTTTTTGAAAGTGATGAAGTGTGCGAAGTGTCTTATAAAGACCGCCAGGGTAAGTATCAGGGCCAAACCGGCGTTACTCTTCCTAAAACTTAGATTTTCTATTGAACAAAAATCTTTACAACAAGTATCGGCACTGGCTTCGTCTATGTGCCGTGTTTTTCTTTTGGAATTAGGCTATAAACCATAGGGGTTGCTAATGAAATTCCGTTTTCCTATCGTTATTATTGACGAAGATTTTCGCTCTGAGAGTGCCTCAGGTTTCGGTATTCGCGCTTTAGCTAAAGCGATTGAAAATGAGGGTATGGAGGTTTTGCCGGTCACTAGCTATAACGACCTAACATCTTTTGTACAGCAACAGAGTCGTGCCAGTGCCTTTATCTTATCTATTGATGATGAGGAGTTTGACTCAGACTCACCGGAAGAGGTGGCAATTGCTATTCGTCAACTTCGCGCCTTTATCGGTGAGTTGCGTTTTCGCAATGAGGATATCCCTATTTATTTGTATGGTGAAACTCGCACGACAGAGCATATTCCTAATGATATTTTGCGTGAGTTACACGGTTTTATCCATATGTTTGAGGATACGCCGGAGTTTGTGGCACGCCATATTATTCATGAGGCTAAAAAATATTTAGATACCCTCGCACCCCCATTCTTCCGGGCTTTGGTCAATTATGCTCAAGACGGTTCTTATTCCTGGCATTGCCCAGGGCACTCAGGTGGTGTAGCTTTCTTAAAAAGTCCTGTAGGCCAAATGTTCCACCAGTTTTTTGGTGAGAATATGCTGCGTGCTGATGTCTGTAATGCAGTTGAGGAACTGGGACAGTTGCTGGATCATACCGGTCCGGTAGCAGAGTCGGAGCGCAATGCTGCGCGTATTTTTAAGGCCGATCATTGTTATTTTGTGACTAACGGTACCTCCACCTCCAATAAAATTGTTTGGCACGGTAATGTCGCTGAAGGTGATATTGTTGTGGTTGACCGTAACTGCCATAAGTCGATCTTGCACGCTATTACGATGACAGGGGCGATTCCGGTGTTCTTGCGTCCTACTCGCAACCATCTAGGCATTATTGGACCGATTCCATTGTCTGAATTTGAGCCGGAAAGTATAGCCGCCAAGATTGAAGCTAATCCCTTTGCCCGTGAAGCCTTAAGTAAAAAGCCACGTATCTTGACGCTAACTCAGGGGACTTATGATGGTATTTTGTATAACGTCGAGATGATCAAAGATAAGCTTGGCAATACCATTGATAACTTGCATTTTGATGAGGCTTGGTTACCGCATGCGTCATTCCATGAGTTTTATCAAAATATGCATGCTATAGGTGAAAACCGTCCGCGTCCTCAAGAACCGTTGATTTTTGCCACCCACTCTACTCATAAATTGCTGGCGGGTCTTTCTCAAGCGTCGCAAATTGTGGTGCAAGAATCTGAGACACGCAAATTAGACCGTAATATTTTTAACGAAGCATTTTTAATGCATACCTCGACCTCACCACAATACGCCATTATTGCGTCTTGTGACGTGGCTGCGCAGATGATGGAGCCTCCGGGTGGTACCGCATTGGTTGAGGAAAGTATTAAGGAGTCGATGGACTTCCGCCGCGCTATGCGCAAGGTTGGTTCTGACTATGGCAAGGATGAGTGGTGGTTCAAGGTTTGGGGACCCCCACGTTTAGTGCATGATGATATCGGTGAGCAAAGCGATTGGCTCCTGGAGCCCGATGCTGAGTGGCATGGTTTTGCCAATATTAGTGATGGCTTTACGATGCTTGACCCGATTAAAGCAACTATCGTTACCCCCGGTCTGGATATTAATGGTGAGTTTGGAGAGCAGGGTATTCCTGCGGGCTTGGTTAGTAAGTACTTGGCCGAACATGGCATCGTAGTTGAGAAAACCGGTCTATACAGTTTCTTTATTATGTTTACCATTGGCATTACCAAAGGCCGCTGGAATACTTTAGTTACCGAATTGCAGCAGTTTAAAGATGACTACGATCGTAATCATCCGTTATGGCGTTGTATGCCGGACTTTGTCAAGCAATACCCACGTTATGAAAAAATGGGCTTGGGTGACCTGTGTCAATTGGCACACGAGGCCTATCGTCGTCATAATTTGGCACGTCTTACGACTGAGGTTTATCTCAGTGAAATGGAAGCTGCGATGCGTCCATCAGAAGCATTCAATAAAATGACTCGTCGTGAGATTGAGCGAGTCGATATTGAGAATTTAGAGGGTCGCATTACGGCCGTATTGCTTACGCCTTATCCTCCGGGTATTCCGTTACTAATTCCAGGTGAGCGTTTTAATCGTACTATTGTTGATTACTTGCAGTTTGCTTGCGAGTTTAATGCTTCCTTCCCCGGGTTTGAGACCATCGTCCATGGCTTGAGCACCGAAGAGCGGGAGGATGGTAGTTTACGTTACTACGTGGACTGCTTGGCGGATGATGAGTCGCTTTAATTAATGGCTCAGTTAAAAGCAAAATCAGCTACTCACAGTGATGTAATCGTTATTGGCGCAGGCGCGGCAGGTATGATGTGTGCTGCTCGCGCAGCCGCTGCCGGCTTGTCTGTGCAGTTAATTGATCATGCGAAGAAATTGGCTGAGAAAATCCGTATTTCCGGTGGTGGTCGCTGTAACTTTACTAATGTCGGTGCTACTTGGGAGAATTATGTCTCTCAAAACCCGCGCTTTGCCCGTTACGCTTTAAATCGCTATAAGCCGCAAGACTTCCTTGCTTTGCTTGCGCGCTACCAAATTCCTTGGCATGAGAAGCATAAGGGGCAGCTTTTCTGCGATCGTTCTGCACAAGATATTATTGATCTGTTAAAAAATGAGTGTGATCAAGTCGGTGTGCATTGGCGTATGCCCTGTACGGTTACTAAGGTTGAGCGTGCAGCAGGTGCTGATGGTGATCAAGAGGTGCTTTATATTTTAGAGACCTCTGCCGGCACACTTAGTGCAAACAAATTGGTTGTAGCGACCGGTGGTATGGCTGTACCTGTTTTGGGAGCGACTGATTTTGGCTTGCATTTAGCGAGGCAATTCGGTTTAAAGATTATTGAGCCTAGGCCGGCTTTGGTGCCCCTGGTTTTTACTACGGAGCAATGGCAGAAGTATTCGCAACTTGCCGGTTTGTCTATGGAAGTAAGCATTGCAAACGCTCAGGGTAAAAAGGCACAGCGCTTTGTTGAAGATGTGCTCTTTACCCATCGTGGTTTATCAGGTCCCGGCATATTACAAATTTCCTCGTATTGGGATGGTCAATCACCAATTTATTTAAATCTAAACTATCAAAACGATAATGAAGCGTGGCTTTTAGAAGAAAAACGCTCATCCAAACAACAATTAGCGACTGTTTTAAGCAGCATTTGGCCCAAGCGATTTGCTCAATTATGGCCTGCCCAAGAGGGTTTCGAAAGTGAAATTAAACTCGCTGAAATCTCTGATAAAAGCTTAAGAGAGTTAGCGCATACTATTGAAAACTGGTCTATTACACCAAGTGGCACTGCTGGTTATAAAAAGGCTGAAGCCATGAAAGGCGGTGTAGATACCAAGGGCTTAGATCAAAAAACGATGGAAGCCAAAGATGTTTCAGGCCTTTATTTCATCGGTGAAGTGGTAGATATAACGGGTTGGCTTGGTGGTTATAATTTTCAATGGGCCTGGTCCAGTGCTGTAGTTTGTGCAGAAGCCATGGCGGTCTCAGCAACATAAGGGCACCTCATTTGACGTGCCCTTGTTTTTAGTAATTAATCACTAAAATCGATAGCGGACAAGCGTTTTCCTATCACGATCATCTCGCGACCACTGGGACTGTAACCAGTAACACGAAAGCCGTTATCGGTTGCTTCGCCGCTCAGTGATAGCTCAAAATCACGTTCAGTAAAATCAACGAAACTTTTATTATCGCTAGCGGTATAAGAGCGAAAACGTAAATTGGCGACTACATCAGTGCCGTTTAGCTCAATAGTACCTGAGTACAAAAACTCAGCGTCACCTCCACGGATGCGATTGTCCTCAATGACTGTGATGCCTGCCTGGGCGACTGCACCCTCCACCAGGGTAGCGTAAAAACCATTATCCATCTTGATAGAGCTCCTATAATTGCGATAAAAATTAATCAGTCCTTTGTTGAAAGACTAATTACGGCATTTTTAATGAGTCTTATTGCTATAGCTCACGCAGTAAATTTAGCGCTCACTACAACAGAGAGTTTTAAGCACCACAATAGTACTTATTTAAGTGCCATTAAAATGCTTTAAAAGACATAAATATATAGTTATAAACCCTTAATTTTCTCTGTTTTTAAAAGAATATAGCGCTGAGAGCCTTTGAAATAGGCTCTCTTAAAGAAAGGGTGTTAAAAAAATCTTAACCTGTCTTAAGCAAAAGAGAGTATCCTTGGAATAGTTGGTCCCAAGCTATTGATGGCTTAGAAAAATAAACGTGTAAATTGTTAGAAGGTGAAAAATGACCGATCATCTAAAGAAAACTCCTCTATACCAAGCCCACCTTGATGCGGGCGCAAAAATGGTTGATTTTAATGGCTGGTCTATGCCAATTGCTTATGGCTCCCAAATAGAAGAGCATCATACGGTCCGTCAGAGTGCGGGTGTATTTGATGTTTCACATATGCTTAATCTTGAGATTAAGGGCTTGGAAGCCTTAGAGTTTCTACGTTATTTATTAGCTAATGATGTAAGCAAGATCAATGGCTGCAAGGGTAGAGCACTCTATACTTGTATGCTCAATGAAGCAGGTGGCGTGATCGATGATTTAATTATTTATTACCTGGACAAGAATCGTTGGCGCCTTGTCGTTAATGCCGGTTGCGCCGATACGGATGTGCAGTGGATTCAGGAGCAGATACAAAGAACCAATCTGGACGTGCAGCTGGAAACCCTTCCTGAGTTAGCGGTGTTGGCGGTACAGGGGCCTAATGCACGCGAGATGCTTTGGCAAGTTCGTCCACAATGGCGTGAAGCAGAGGATTTTACACCTTTTGATTCCGGTTTTGTCGATGCTGACGTGATGATTGCGCGTACTGGTTATACCGGTGAGGATGGAGTGGAGATTACTTTGCCGGGGAGTCAAGCCTTCAGTTTATGGCAAGACTTGTTAGGTGTAGGGGTCAGGCCTTGTGGGCTTGGCGCCCGTGATACCCTGCGTCTGGAGGCAGGGCTGAATCTTAACGGTTCGGACATGGACAACACGATACAGCCCTCACAGGCCGGTTTAGCCTGGACTGTAAGCCTAAAAGATAGTTCTCGGGATTTTATTGGTCGGCGAGCCATTACAGATTCACCGCACAACAATGCTTTTGTTGGACTTAAGCTAAATGATCGCGGGGTAATGCGGGCGGCCATGCCTGTTCGTACAGCAGTCGGCGAGGGAGTTATTACCAGTGGTACGATGTCGCCGACACTTGGCGTTTCCATTGCCTTGGCTCGCTTGCCAGTGGGAGTACAAACAGGAGATACGGTTGAAGTAGAAGTTCGAGGCAAATGGTTAGTTGCTACTGTCGTTGATTTGCCTTTTCTTTCATCGGCTAAGTGATTGATTGATAATTCATAAATTAGCTTTTAAAACTAAGTTCCTATTTTTCAGAGATTTGATTTAAAATTGGCATATCGTTTTTCTGTGAGCTTTTAAAAAAGCAGGAAATACTCTAATTTTTAAAGGAGAGTTAAATGACTTTACCAAATGATAGGAAGTACACTTCATCGCATGAGTGGATTAAGGCCGACGGCGATGCATACATTGTAGGAATTACTGATAATGCTCAGGATCAATTAGGCGATTTGGTTTTCGTCGGTGAGGTCGAGGTTGGCAATAAAGTCGCAGCTGGTGACCAAGTAGCAGTAGTTGAGTCTGTAAAAGCAGCTTCTGATATTTATGCGCCGGTATCCGGTGAAATTATTGAATTTAATGAGGCTTTAGATGCCGAACCTAATTTAATTAATGACGACGCCCATGTACACTGGATTTTTAAAATGACCGTTGATAATCCTGAGGATATCGACGGCCTTTTGGATGCCGCAGAATATCTGGCTGAGCAAGAATAAGACGTCTTAATTGATTCGCTAAGCTTAGAAAGTTTGAGGCTCAGTAGTTAAAAATTAAACTACGCATGAGTATTGGGTCTTTCTAAGCTTTGTGCTTTTAAACTTGGTTGCGGTGGCAAGTAGCCAGCTTTCTTTTATTTACTTTTTTGTCGTAGTGGTGGTTTTATGTTGCATAAATTTCAAGATCTTTCACAGACTTTTGTTCACCGTCATATCGGTCCTAGCGAAAAAGAAATAGCGAAGATGCTGGAGGTTGTAGGGGTAGATAGTTTAGATGGCTTGGTAGCAGAGGTCGTTCCTCAAGATATTCTGCTTAATGAGCCTTTAGCGCTTGATAAACCACGCTCTGAAGCAGATATGTTGGCAGAGCTTAAAGAAATTGCAGCGCAAAATCAGGTTTTCCGTAGTTACATCGGACAAGGTTATTATGGCACCCTGATGCCTAATGTTATTCTTCGTAATATCCTGGAAAATCCTGCTTGGTATACTGCTTATACTCCCTATCAGCCGGAAATTTCACAAGGTCGTTTGGAGGCTTTGTTAAATTTCCAAACGATGGTTGCTGAAATGACGGCTTTAGATATTGCTAACGCTTCATTATTGGATGAGGGGACCGCTGCAGCCGAGGCGATGACTTTAGCAAGACGCAGTTCCAAGTCGAAAAGCAATACATTCTTTATGTCTGCTTTTTGCCATCCACAAACTCAAGAAGTCGTGCTGACTAGAGCAGAAGCTTTAGGCTATGAGGTGATAGTGGCTGATGAGTTTGAAGGAATTCCTGATTGCTTTGGGGTTTTACTTCAATATCCTCGCAGTGAGGGTGAGGTTGTCGACTATAGCAAGGTGGCAGCAGAAGCGCATGAGCGTCAAGCGCTAGTTATTGCTGCGACTGATTTATTAGCTCTTGCACTCTTAAAGGCACCGGGGGAGTGGGGTGCTGATATTGCCGTAGGTAATAGCCAGCGCTTTGGCGTACCCATGTCTTATGGTGGACCTCATGCCGCTTTTATGGCGTGTAAAGATGCCTATCGTCGCAGCTTGCCAGGTCGTTTAGTGGGTGTTTCTGTTGATGCAAATGGTGATTATGCTTTGCGTTTAGCAATGCAAACACGCGAACAGCATATTCGCCGTGAAAAAGCCACATCTAATATTTGTACCGCTCAAGCGCTACTTGCCATTCTTGCCAGTATGTATGCTGTTTATCATGGACCTAGAGGGATTCGTGAGATTGCTGGTCGAGTATATGCTTTGACTGCTGTGTTGCGAGAAGCACTGGAGCAGATGGGCTTAACAGTTAACAATAAAAACTTTTTTGATACCCTGACTGTTAAAAGTGAGGAAGCAGAAAATATTCTGGAAGCAGTACGAGATCGTGAAATTAATTTTCGTGATGTTGCTAATGATGCATTTGGTATTTCCTTAGATGAGACAGTCACGCTTGAGGATTTACAGGACTTGATCGATATCATTGCAGAGGCATTGAAGGTGAAGAGTCCAAGCATTAACCATTTACTACAGACGGCAGATGTTCATGTGCCGGCTGCTTTAGCCAGACAAAGCGCTTATTTGACTCATTCAGTTTTCTCCAGTATCAATTCAGAAACGGATATGTTGCGCTATATGCGTCGATTAGCAGACAAAGATTTGGCCTTAGACCGTACGATGATTCCATTAGGCTCATGCACGATGAAGCTTAATGCCACTGCTGAGATGATCCCTATTACCTGGCCTGAATTTGCCAATATTCATCCATTCGCACCTTTTGAGCAGGTCCAGGGTTATCAGGAAATCTTTGAACGTTTGACTGAGCAGTTGTGCGAGATTTCAGGCTATGATGCAGTCAGCTTGCAGCCTAACTCGGGTGCTCAGGGTGAGTATGCCGGTTTGTTAGCCATCAGAGCTTATCACAGAGCACAAGGTCAGGAGCAGCGCGATGTCTGCTTAATACCGGCTTCGGCCCATGGTACTAATCCGGCGTCAGCGGTCTTGGCTGGGATGAGGGTGAAAATAGTTGGGGTTGACGATAATGGTAACGTCGATATTGTGGATTTAAAGCAAAAAATCGCTGAAGTGGGTGATAATCTCTCTGCATTGATGATTACTTATCCCTCAACACATGGTGTGTTTGAAGAGACGGTAGTCGAAATTTGTGACTTAATCCATCAAGCAGGTGGGCAAGTTTATCTTGATGGGGCAAATATGAACGCCATGGTCGGTTTGGCAAAACCGGGCTCCTTTGGTTCGGATGTTTCACATTTTAATTTGCACAAGACCTTTAGTATCCCGCATGGAGGCGGTGGTCCGGGGGTTGGACCGATCGGAGTGCGTTCTCATCTAGCGCCTTATTTACCGGGTGTCGTTGGTGAGCGTGGTTTTATGGATGTAGAAGGCGGGCAGGTTGGGCCGGTTTCCTCAGCACCATTTGGCTCAGCAGGTATTTTGCCTATCTCCTTTATGTATATAAGTATGATGGGAGCCTATGGTTTAACGCGTGCAAGCAAGTTGGCTTTGTTAAATGCTAACTACATTGCCAAGCGTTTAGCTGCTCATTATCCGTTGCTGTTTACTGCACGTAATGGGCGCGTTGCCCATGAGTGTATTATCGATATTCGTCCACTAAAAGAGAGTTGTGGTATTGATGTTGAGGATGTTGCTAAGCGTTTAATCGATTTTGGTTTTCACCCGCCGACCATGAGTTTCCCGGTCCCGGGTACCTTGATGATTGAGCCGACAGAGTCTGAAAGTTTGCGTGAGTTGGATCGATTTATTGATGCCTTGATCCAAATTCGTCGAGAAATTACAGCAGTCGAAGAGGGTCGAGCGGACCCTAAAGACAATGTATTAACTAATGCGCCGCATACAGCGGCAATGTTGGTAGCGGATGAGTGGTCTCATCCATATAAGCGCCAAGAGGCGGCTTATCCGAATTCGGTTAAACCGGAGAATAAGTATTGGTCACCAGTTGCTCGTGTAGACAATGCCTATGGTGATCGCAATTTAATTTGTACATGCTTGCCGATTGAGGCTTACGAAGAAAAAAACTAGGAGTATTTTAATGCGTGTTTTAGTGCTCGGTGGTGGTGTTATCGGAACAACTACTGCTTATTATTTAGCTCGAGAAGGGTACGAAGTGACCGTGATTGAGCGATTATCAGAGGTGGCTCACGAGGCCAGCTTTGCTAATGCGGGGCAAATCTCTCCAGGCTATTCAACACCATGGGCTGCACCTGGGGTGCCTTTAAAAGCTGTTAAATGGCTTTTATCAAAGCACGCGCCTTTGGCTATTACACCAACGCTCGATATGAATCAATATCGTTTTATGTGGCAAATGTTAATGCATTGTAATAGTAAAGACTACGCTATCAATAAGGAACGTTTAGTACGTATTTCGGAGTATAGCCGGGATGTATTAAATAAGTTACGCGAAGAAATTGATATCAAGTTTGAAGATCGTCAACTAGGTACTCTTCAGCTTTTCCGCACCCAAAAGCAGGTGGATGCAGCGTCTAAAGACATTGAAGTCTTAAAAGAAATGGGCGTTCCTTATGAGATGTTGGATGCCAAGGGTGTTGCTAGTGTAGAGCCTGCATTAGCAAAGGTTTCCGGTAAAGTTAGCGGTGGTCTAAGATTACCCGGTGACCAAACTGGTGATTGTTTAATGTTTACTCAAAAATTAGCGGAAAAAGCTAAAGAGCTTGGTGTTGAGTTTCGTTTCAATCAAAGGCTTGAGCGCTTTGAATATGAAGGCGGCGATATCAAGGGTGTAGTTATTGATGGCAAAAAAGAAACAGCGGATCAATATGTGGTTTGTTTAGGTGCCTTTACACCTCAGTTCATTAAGCCATTAGGGTTGAATGCGCCGATTTACCCGATGAAGGGCTATTCTATTACCGTGCCCATTACAAATCCGGAAATGGCACCGGTGTCAACCATATTGGATGAGACTTATAAAGTTGCTATTACGCGTTTTGATAATCGCATCCGTTTAGGTGGTATGGCTGAATTACGTGGTTTTAACTACTCTTTGAATCCCAAGCGTGAAGAAACGCTACGCATGATTTGTGAGGATTTATTCCCCGAAGGTGGAAACTTAAGTGGTGATGTGTCTTTTTGGACCGGTTTACGGCCAAAAACTCCCGATTGCACACCAATTATTGGTAAAACCAAATTCCCAAATCTATTTATCAATGCGGGTCACGGTACACTTGGTTGGACCATGGCATGTGGTGCTGCCCAGTTATCAGCGCATTTAATCGCTAATAAAGCTCCTGAAATTAGTATTGATGGTTTAGATATCACACGATACTAATAATTTAGTCTATGATTTTGCCTTTGAACTTCTTGTTCATAACAAAAAGTTCAGGGTATCTTTTACTTAAAAATAACTAACTCAATGTGGAAAGGAGAAAATATGAAACAGAGTTTGTTAATTGCTATGGCTTATATGTCCGTAGTAATTGGTGGAGGCTTTGCCTCAGGTCGTGAGGTCGTGGAGTTCTTTACCGGTTACGGGGTATGGGGTATTGGTGGTTCAATAGTTTCAGCCTTCTTATTTGCTTTTGTGGGCATGCAAATTGCTCAAATCAGCTCGAGAATGCAGGCAAAATCTCATAATCAGGTTTTAGCTCGCCTATTTGGTACTACTGGTGGTGCCTTGATTGATGTGATTTTGAATTTCTTCCTTTACGGTGTTGGTGTGATTATGTTGGCTGGTGCCGGTGCAGCATTAGGGCAGCAGTTTGGTTGGGCTCCGATCACAGGTTCGATCGTAATGACAGTGTTAGTGATACTTACTCTGTGTTTGAATTTAAAGAGTATTATTTATTTAATCAGTGCGGTGATTCCATTCTTGTTGCTTATCATTATAGCGATCATGGTTTATGCCGTTTTTAATGGTAATTTTGATGTTGCTCATCAAGATGCGCATGCGGCTCAGTTCTCGGTTATTAATTTATTAGGTTGGACTGTACCGAGTTGGCTTGCGAGCGGCGTACTTTATGCTTGCTTTAATATCGGTGTTGGTTTCCCGATGTTGGCAGTGATGGGCGGTATGAATAAGTCCGCTAAAGAAGCCGGTTTTGGGGGTGTCTTGGGTGGTTTGGGTTTAGGTGTTTTAATTGTTTTCTTAAATATCGCCTTATACCTCAATATTGATAAGTTGCATGATATCGATATTCCAACGCTCTTGTTGGCCAGTGAAATCCATCCTGCATTAGCTTACGTAACAGTAGCGGCAGTAATTGCCATGATTTATAGTACTGCTGTGGGTATGTTCTTCGCGTTTACAGCACGTTGGGCAGAGCCAAACACGAATAAATTTAAAGTAATTGCAATTATTTCCACTGTTATCGGTATTTGGTTAAGTGAGTATGGTTTTGGTAGATTAGTTGGTTCGGTTTATCCATTAATGGGTGTACTTGGTGTAGTTATCGTTATTGCTATTTTGTGGTATTGGATAAAAACCCGTAAAACTGCCTAGTGCTAGGATTAAGTTTTAATTATAAATAAAGCTGTTGAGTATCAAACTCAACAGCTTTGTTTGTTGGTGGTTATTGTTTAAGCACTAAAAAGCATATTCAACTCTACTTTATTTTCAGTTATATCAGCTAAAGTATATTGGTCTAGTACGCTTAAAAAGCTTTGTGTTGCCTCATAGAAAACATGTTTTAGTTTGCATACAGGGCTGATTTTACAGAGCTCCATTTGTTTTTTAATCGAAAGTTTCTCTTCAGGGGACTTCCCGCTTTTTGGTAAAGCGATAACTCCCTCTTCGGTAATGGGTGTAAAGCAATCGACAATGGAAAAATCAGCTTCGGTCTGGCGTATTACTTTGCCGATATTAATCGTTGCCGGTTCTTTGGCTAGGCGAATACCGCCATTTCTGCCACGTACACTCTCAATATAACCAAGGGTCGCGAGTTGATGAACAATTTTTGTTAAATGGTTTTTAGAAATATCATAGACATCAGCGATATCTTGGATATTCATTAGTCTTTCTTTATCTTCTTGCGTTGCCAGGTATATTAAGCAACGCAAAGCATAATCACTATAAGTTGTAAGGCGCATAAAAATTATTCCTCTAAGAGCTTTTTTCTAGCCAAAGGCACCATCCGTTCTCTCTTTAGACAAGATAGGGAGATAGCTTATGCAGAATAATACAAAACAAAGTATCCAGGAGGTCTGCGCAATCATCAGCCACATGATGTAAGAGCTCATATCAAAGAGCGGTAAAATCACTCTGGCGACAAAAGAAATGATGAGAAGCACATACATCCAGACCACAGTTTTAGGTGGTTGATGGATACTGCGACCGGTATGGCCTAAAGAAACTCGAGTCATCATGGCAATTGTCATCATGGCAATGCCGGAGAGGGCCAAAGCGTGTACGGCAATACTGTGTGTACCAATGCCCCAAGCTTGCAGCGCATATAAAACAAAGCCGAAACACATACCGAAGAAACCCAGGAAGAGAGACCATAACAGCGGCTTTTTCCAAATACCTGAATTATACCAACCGGCCAAGCGAATAAGATTAACTGCAGCAACGGCAATGGCAGCTATGCTTAATAAAATAGGGTTTGGTATAAATACATCAGCGATAAAGAAGATAACAAAGAAGCCCAGGCTCATACCGTCTAAGGCCTTTGAGTTTTTAACAGTTACAGCAGTAGATTGACCAACGCTTAAGCCCTTTTCAATAAAGAATGGCGTTACTCGACGACCGACTGTCAGTACCAAGCCAATTATCAAGTAAAAGCCCAGATAAATACCGATACGATTTAAATTCATGTTTTGGCTTAAGATGCCGATATAACAGAGCGCGTTAGCCAGGGTTAAGAGTAGTATCTTGGAGACTATACCAATTTGACGTTTTTGTTTGGCCTTAATTACTGCAGCTGTGATGATATAGGCCATCCAGATCATAAAAATCATATCAGCAATAAAAGCGATAATGACTAAGGCTATCGTCACGCCTTGACTTGGATTGAGAGTGGTTAGCGCCCAAATGAGGCGAGCAATACCCCAGAAAGAAAAGATTGCTAATAATCGCTTACCATAAGGCATGGGGACGCCAGTCCAAGTTTGTACCGCTGTCAGCAGGAATCCGGCGATACGGGCTATTGTATAGCCGTATAGCATCTCATGGGCATGCCAGTAGAAGGGGTGAAAAACAACACCACCGCCTAAGCTTAATTTGCCCATAAAGACGAATATCCACAACGCCATGGTAATAATTGCAAAAATACCTGCGCTCGCAAAGAAGATTCTGAAGCCTAAATTTAGAATGGGGTGTGGTGAATAAGGTTTTTTGCCAGGAGGTTGAATCTGCATCATGAGGATTGCTCCATTTATTTTTAAAGATATATATTAAATATATCTTTAATCACTAGGCTGGTCAAGCGATTAGGAGGGGAGAGGCAAATTAAATTATACCCTTTTTAGGGAAATGGCCGTCCTTTTATGCTTAAAAAGCGCTAATCCCTGCCACGCCGTGAGCGTGATGTTGGCGAGCGATTTGCAGATCATCAGGGCTCAGGCCACCAATGGCATAAACAGGTCGTCTTGCTTCCTTGGCTATCGCTTCAAAAGCCTCCCAACCAAGTGGGTCCTCTCCAGGATGGCTGATGGTGTTTTTAACATGGCCTAAAACAATAAAATCAGCATCGAGAATTTGTGCGTATAAAATATCTGCTAAATGGTGAGTTGAAATAGCCAGGAGCTTATCCGCGGGAATAGGGCGCTCCTCAAGTTGTATTGCATCAGCTGAACGCAATTGCACCCCATCAGCTAATGGCCACCAGTTGCGCGGATGTCTGCTGTTGATTAAAAGCTTGGCGCCACGTTGATGACATAACTCTAACAGTTTTTCAAAAAGTGTTTTTAATTCCTTGTCGGCAGGGCCTTTAGGCCAGTTTGTTTGACGGAACTGAAATAAAGTTGCTCCTTTTGCAATCGCATTATCCACGTATGTGCTTAAAGCTGCGGCATCTGTGTCTGCGTTAAATTCAGGAGTAATTGCATAGCGTGGCGAGAGGCTTAACCACTTGAGCGGAGGGAGAGAGGCGGGTAATAGTTCACCCAATTCGCTCGCTTTTTCGGGATGGGTCCACGCTAAGTTTTGTTGCTCCATGCCTTTGGGTGTGCCTTCCCAGGCATTAACCAGGAAAAAAGCCAAACGCACCTTGGTCTTTGGGTACTCATAATCAAAAGTGACCCAGGGTGTTGCGGTAGTCACCAGAATATCAAGCTCTTCTTTGAGTTCTCGAAGTAAGGCTTCTTTTGCCGTTTCACCACTTTCAATTTTACCGCCGGGGAACTCCCACCAACCAGACCAAGACTTATCCACAGGTCTTTGAGCTAGAAGTATTTCACCTTCGGCATTGATAATTACACCGACGGCGACGTCTAAAAAGGGCTTTTGAATGGTCATAGAAGTTCCTGATGTCCTGGCTTTATTTATATTGTTAATATTAATTCTAACCTCAACTAACTTTTGAGGTGCCGGGCCGTCCAGTCGCGAGCAAAATGACGTGCGACACGACCTGAGCGAGAGCCTCTCTCAAGGGTCCATTGTAAGGCTTCAGTGCGACTTTCTGCGATATGCTCTTCAGGGCAGCCTAGATCTCTTAGCCAATAATCCACAATGGCTAAATACTGATCCTGACTAAATGGATAAAAAGACAGCCAAATACCAAAGCGTTCAGATAGTGAGATTTTTTCTTCTACTGCTTCGCCCGGATGAATTTCACCCTGAGGGCCTGTCGTGTGCTCAAGGTTCTCGGTATTGAATTCTGGCATGAGATGGCGACGATTGGAGGTGGCATAGATTAATAAGTTATCGCCACTGTCCGCAATAGAGCCGTCCAGGATGGATTTTAAGGCTTTGTAGCCCGACTCTCCATGCTCAAAGGAAAGATCATCACAGAAAACTACAAAGCGTTCCTCACGATCGCGCACTAATTCGACAATTTCGTGGAGATCGCCCAGATCAGACTTGTCTACTTCAATGAGTCGCAGACCATCGCCGGCAAACTGACCCAGCATGGCACGTACTAAAGAGCTCTTGCCGGTGCCACGGGTGCCTGTCATCAATACATTATTAGCCGGTTTGCCTTGGACAAACATACGCGTATTACGTTCTAAAATTTCTTTTTGCCGCTCAATATGCAGTAGATCGACAGGCTCAATTGCATCAATTTTATGGATTGCTTCTAGCCAGGCAGTGTTGTCTTTGCGACGCCAACGGTAGGCGATAGCACGCCAGTCAGTTGTCGGAGGCACTGGCGGTAACCAAGCTTGTAGTTGAAGCAGAACATGATGTGCTGTTTGCATCACATCATCTAAGCAGGGAATGTTTTGTGGTTTATGGTCAGTTTTTTTATGTATAGTCATAAAGGTTACAAAGCTTAAGGTTATAAATGTCTAAATCAAATAAATGACTACAAGATTATCATTGATAAATTTTAAATTGGTTTTTTTGCCCTATAATAGAATGATTTGAGATTGTTTTGAAAGAGCAGTGTTTGTCTTGCAAATCTGGGCTGATGGCAGAAATCGTTTTTCTTTCAAAGCAATTTTTAACCGTTTAATTTTTAACTATCAGGAAGAGTCTTGAGCGCTACGCAGATTTTAAGCCCTATCACAAAAGATATGGAGGCCGTTGACTTCGTTATTCGATCATATTTAAACTCAGAAGTCGTTATGATTCGCACAGTCGGTGAGTACATTATTAGTTCCGGCGGTAAGCGCTTACGTCCGGCTTTAGTCGTGATGATGGCTAATGCACTTGGCTACCAGCAAGTTGAACGGGAGTTTCAGGATCATCATGTACTGGCAGCGACTATTGAGTTTATTCATACTTCAACCTTACTGCACGATGACGTTGTTGATGAGTCTGATTTGCGCCGTGGTCGCGAAACTGCCAATGCTGTTTTTGGTAATGCTGCCAGTGTCTTAGTCGGTGATTATTTGTATTCTCGATCTTTTGAGATGATGGTGTCGGTTAACCGTATGGAAATCTTGCAGGTCTTGTCTCAAGCGACCACCGTAATTGCTGAGGGTGAGGTTCTGCAGTTGCTCAATGTCCATGATCCGGATGTATCCGTAGAGCGTTATATGCAGGTAGTGCGTTACAAGACCGCCAAGCTGTTTGAAGCTTCTGCCGAAGTTGGTGCTATCATCTGTGATGTCACTCCTGAACTAAGAGAAGCTGCAGCTGCCTATGGTCGTCATATGGGTACTGCCTTCCAATTGATTG
>LSQX01126180.1_pt1 | contig 48793 bp, 35 predicted proteins | sample 654561 | NCBI WGS metagenome assembly LSQX01 (sample SAMN04489861, study PRJNA283612) | anaerobic digester metagenome | isolation source: 4 biogas reactors fed with cattle manure at either 37C or 55C with and... | place: Denmark: Kongens Lyngby | collected 2014
TCCGGTCGGCCTGCTCGATCTGGTCGATGTTGATGTGGCCCCAGGGGCCCGACTCGTGGTCGACGATCTCGATCCTCGCCTGCTTGCCCTCCAGTTCGCGAACCGACCAATGCTGCCAGGCGAGCTTCTCGTGGTTGGCCCCGGTGGCCGTGCGGACGACCTGGCCATCGACGAGCAGGTTGATGCACGTCTTGCCTTTGTGGTTGCCGCCGCCGATGAGGAAATTCAGGAACCGGCGCTCGATGGTGAATTCAGGCGAGGTCAGTTTTCCATGCGGCCCGTCCTTGCCCAGGTACGTATTGACGAGCCCCTTGCCAGCAAATCCGCTGACCTCTTGCTGCGACGGCAGCGTGCCGCGCGCCGGGCCCCTGCCGAATGCCTCGCCTTCGGCGATCCACGGGCCGTAATCCCGACCCTCGAAATCGGCGATGACGATCGTTTCGCGCGGCTCCGCGGCCGTCTTGGATGCTTCGGCCGACGAGACGACCATCGCCAGACCGTCCGCTCTGAGGGCGCGGTTGACGAGGCGGCCCTCGTAAAGAGTCCGACTTTTCAGGCAGACGCCGTTTTCCAGCCATCCGGCCAGGCGGACTTCGATCGCCGCGGCGGAGAGGTTGGCGACGGTGTATTGCATGCGTGTGGCCGGCAACGCCGAGTCGGCGGCGTTGAGCGGGATGAAGGGCGAAAAGGCTTCCAGGGCGACCTCGAACAACCCGGCATGGCGATACGCGACGCGGCCGATCGGATACCGTCCGGAAAAGGCAACCTCGGTCCCGAATCCCGAGGCGTCGAGCCGCTTGCGAATGGTTTTGCCACCCGACTTGACCTCAATTGCAAAACCCTGGTCGAGGGGATACTCGGGCGAGCGGCCCAACTGATAGTTGTCGCGGCCGTAGCCGGTAAAAATCCGTTCGTTGAAGATATCCCAGTGGGCCAGGCGGCCGTCGCCGGCGAGATACACCTGGCCGGCGCAGATTCCACCGACCGGCATGGCGATTGTCGCCAGGGCCTGGCCCGTGTAGGGCAGGTCAGTGGAGCCGGGGGCATAGAGCGCGTCGATCCACTCCTGCTGCAATTTCTTGTCGGCCGGGACGAAGTGATTGGCGACATCCTGGCGGTTGAATGGTCCGGCCATGACCGGCAGGGCCGTGGCGGCCGCTCCGAGACCGGCCAGCTTGACGAACGTCCGCCGTGTGACCGGCGTGCAGCAGCCGGCCGCCGGTTGGCATGGCCGCGCGGATCGCTGGTCTTGCCCAACGTGGGGGGTGGATTTCCGCGGATCGCCCATCGTTGACTCCCCTTTCTCGGCAAACGGCAAGGCAGCTGCATTGCGATGGGTTGATTCTAGCGGGGGGTGGGTGGGCCAAACAACAGGCGCCTTTTCGAACAGCCGGGGCCGCCATGAACCTGCGCCGGCCCGGATTACGGCGGTTGCCGCCGGCGTGCTACAATGCCTTGACCGGTTTGCCGGGCCTGATGCCACCGTTCTTCGCGCCGCAGAGAGCCAAGGATGAGATGCTGGAACTGCCACAAGAGGATCCCCAAGGGCGCCCAGGTTTGCGAGTTTTGCGAGGCGGCCGTCCAGGCGGATCCCACGCCCGAAGAGCTGGAAATGCTTCGGGGCATTCTCGACGAGCTTCCCGAGGACGCCCTCAATGAACTGCATGAACTGATGCAGCAGAGCGATACGGCGGAAGAATTCGTCAACCGGATCTTCGTGGGAGACTGCCCCAAGTGCAGTAGTTCCGACACCGGGGATTGCGAGAACGACCCCGAGATCGACGACGTTGTGGTTGGCCGCTGTTACCAGTGCGGGCATATGTGGTGCACGCTCTGCGATCAAGCGCTCGATCCGAAATCGCCCCAATGCCCATGCTGGGACGAAGAGGAGGAGGAAGAGTAGGAAGATGGGCCACGATCGGCGGTTCCAGACCTTGATCCGGGAGTGTTCCGTTTCCAGTGCCGATACATGGGTCTGCCTGGGCTGGATCGTGTAGAATCCATGCAGACAGACAACTGGCTGCGCTTGGTTTGACGGCATGATGATCCTGAGGGTAAAGGAGAATTGGACGACGATGAGCATGAAATCCTTGTTTGCAGCAATCGGACTCGCCGTTTCGATCCTGCTTCCCGCCGCGTCTGCACAAGACCAGGACCTTTCCGTGCTGGCGGGGCAAACGGCCGCCGCCGCTCCCTCCGAAGTCCTCCACGCCTGGCTGATGGACGAGGTCCGCGAGGCAACCGAGCGGCGCGACGCGGCCTACGAAAAGATCAAAACGCCCGAGGAGATCGCCGCGTACCAGAAACGGATGCGCGACTTTTTTGTCGAGCAGCTTGGCGGGTTTCCGGACCGCACTCCGTTGAATGCCCGGGTTGTCGGCCGGGAGCAGCGCGACGGTTACCGGATTGAGAAGGTCATTTTCGAGAGCCAGCCGAAGCATTTCGTCACGGCGATTCTCTATCTGCCCGAGGTCAAGCCGCCCTATCCGGGCGTGCTCGTGCCCTGCGGGCATAGCGCCAACGGCAAGGCGCGCGACCTCTACCAGCGGGCGCCGATTCTGATCGCCAAGAGCGGCATGGCCGCCCTCTGCTACGACCCGATCGATCAGGGCGAACGGCACCAGCTTCTGGACGCCTCCGGCAAGCCGCTGGTCACCAGCAGCACGATGGGCCACGGGCTGGCCGGCGTGGGCGCGGTGCTTCTGGGACGCAACACGGCCACCTACCGCGTCTGGGACGGCATCCGGGCGATCGACTACCTGGCGAGCCGCCCGGAGGTCGATTCCCAGCGGATCGGCTGCACCGGAATCTCCGGCGGCGGGACCTTGACCAGCTACTTGATGGCGCTCGACGACCGGATTCAGGCGGCTGCCCCGGGCTGCTACCTGACGAGCTTCCGGCGGTTGCTCGAAACGGTCGGTCCCCAGGACGCCGAGCAGACGATTTTCAGCCAGATTGCCTTTGGCCTGGACCACGCCGACTACGTGCTGATCCGCGCGCCGAGACCCACGCTGATGATGGTCGCCACCGCCGACTATTTCGACATCGACGGTGCGTGGCACAGTTTCCGGCAGGCCAAGCGGTGGTACGGCCGTTTCGGCCACGCGGAGCGGATGGACCTGGTCGAGGTCGACGGCGGGCACGGTTTTCCCGCCCCGATGCGCGAGGCCGCCGCCCGCTGGATGCGGCGCTGGCTGCTGGGAATCGACGACGCGATCACCGAGCCGGAATTCCCCGTGGCCGCCGACGAGGCGCTCTGGTGCACGCCGCGCGGCGAGGTGATGCTGCTCGACGGCGCCCGCAGTGTCTACGACCTGAACGCCGAGCTCGAAGAGAAGCTGGCCGCCGAGCGAAAGAGCTTCTGGGAAACCTCCGAAAAGGCCAAGGCGCTGGACGAAGTGCGGCGGATCACCGGAATCCGCCGTCTGAGCGACTTGCCCGAGACGAGGTGGGAGAAGCGGGGCGAAGTCCGGCGAGCTGGCTACCGGATCGAAAAGATCGTCTTGCACCCCGACCGGGCCATTCCAATCCCCGCGTTGCTTCTGGTTCCCGACGGGCCGGCCAGCGGCGCCGCGCTCTACCTCGACGCCGCGGGCAAACAGAAGGAGGCTGCTCCGGGCGGGGCGCTCGAGCAATTGGCCCGCGGGGGCCAGATCGTTCTTGCCCCCGACCTCTGCGGCCTCGGCGAAACGGCCCCGGCCGGCAAGCATTCCTACGCCTCCTTCCTCCCGCCCGAATGGCGCGAGGCGACAATTGCCTACCTCCTCGGAGAGTCGCTGCTGGCGATCCGCTGCGAGGAGATTCTGCTCTGCGCCCGGTTCTTGGCGGGCTACGGAGAGCCGGCGGCGCCGCGGCCGATCCAGTTGACGAGCATTGGCCGCGTCGGGCCTCCGACGCTCCACGCCGCCGCGCTCGAAGCGGACCTGTTCGCCACGGTCACCCTGAGAAACAGCCTGGTTTCCTGGTCGAACGTGGTCCATACGCCGCTGACGAAGAACCAGAACGTCAACCTCGTGCACGGCGCGTTGCGAAAATACGACCTGCCCGACCTCGTGAAAACCCTGCCGGAGGAGAAGATCACTCTGATCGAACCGCTCGATGCGGCGGAGAAGCAACTCTGAAACGGGCTGCGCGGCACTCCAACCCAGGGGGGGTTGCGCTAGCTGCATCCTCTCGGATAGAATCGGCGAAGACACAGGTGGCCCAGCGCGCTTGTGCGCCCGCGAAGTGTGTTGACGCCGGATGGTGACGTCTGTTCCGGAGACGGATTTGTGGAACTACATCCAAACAGGATCTATCAGGGCGACTGCGTCCAGCGGATGGAGCAGCTTGGGGAAGGGAAGATCGACCTGGCATTTGCCGACCCTCCGTTCAACATCGGTTACGATTACGACGTCTACGAGGACCGTGTCGAGCACCGGGAATACATCGAGTGGTCGTCGGCGTGGATCGGCTGCGTTTACCGCGTTCTCAAGCCGCAGGGCGCTTTCTGGCTGGCGATCGGCGATGAATATGCCGCCGAGTTGAAGCTGGCCAGCCAGAAGATCGGCTTTCACTGCCGGAGCTGGGTGGTCTGGTACTACACATTCGGCGTCAACTGCGCCAGGAAGTTCACCCGTTCCCACGCCCACCTGTTTCATTTCGTCAAAGACCCGGTCAACTTCACCTTCCGCGACGAAGACCTGGACAACCGCGTGCCGTCCGCCCGCGAACTCGTTTACAATGACAAGCGGGCGAACCCCCGCGGCCGCCTGCCCGACGACACCTGGATTATTCGCCCCGCCGATGCCGTGGGTGAAATCATCGGCGACGACGCGACGTGGTCGCCGGCCCTCCTCGACCCTCCGAGCGACAAGGATCGGACGTACACGCTCCGGCCGCAGGACCTGGCCGATTGCTTCAGCGTGTCGGAGAATACCTGGTATTTTCCCCGCGTGGCCGGCACCTTCAAGGAGCGGGCCGGATTCCACGGTTGCCAAATGCCCGAGCAGCTTCTCGGGCGGATCATCCGCACGTGCTCCCATCCGGGCGACCTTGTCCTCGATCCATTCTCGGGCAGCGCCACGACCTTGGCCGTGGCCAAGAAGCTCGGCCGCCGCTACCTCGGGTTCGAACTGTCGCGGGAGTACGTCAAGTGCGGGCGGGCGCGGCTTGCTTCGATCCGCGTTGGCGATCGTCTCGACGGTTCCCCCGAGCCGCTCAAAAGCGCGCCAACAACCGGCAGCAAAGGCCGCAAACAGACCGCCGCCGGGGCCGGTCGGCGGAACTCTCCGCCCCCTCTCTTCGCCCAGAACGAGCAGGCCAGGGAACAGCGATACGACGAAATCCAACTCGAACTGACGCTCCGCGGCGTGGTGGAAGCCTTCCAGAAGACGCACGAGGGGTTTTCCGCCGACCGTGTCGTCGCCGATCCGGTTCTGAATCAGCAGTTCGTGTCGACCTGCCAGCAGCTCGGGCTTGCGGGCGATCCGCGGACGTGGAACACACTCCTCTTCCGGCTGAGAAAGGCGGGCAAGCTCGCCGATATCGACACCGCCCGCTGGACGACCGTCGCCTGGGAAGACTGCGACGACTACCTGTTCGCCAGCGAGATCGCGCTTCAGCAGATGCTCGACGAACAGTTGGCCCGGAGCCTCGATGAAATCCTCTGCGATCCGGCGCTGGCGGGCAAGTTCGACGCCGCGGCGGCGGCCCTGGCCCCCGGATACGCGCCGCTCGACTATCGCTGGGCGGCGCTGCGGCTGAGGAAGGTCGCCAAGCAAGCGCGGAGCCGGGCGGCCGTGCTCATCCCCCCAAGACTCGGGCGGATGATGCCGCTTGAAGAGTTCCAGCCGAAGACACAGCCGGACTGTTCCGGTCTGTATCTGCTCAGCGAAAACCGGTCACGGAAACTCTACGCCGGCGAGACGATGAGTCTGCGCCGCCGGCTCACGCTCCAGTTCGGCAGAAAGCAGCGGGCCGCCTGGTCGCGCATTTCCGAGACCCTGCTGATCCAGGTCCTGCCGATGGACTCATCGGCGGCCGGCAAGCTCGCATGGCAGAGTTGCCTGGTGCGGAAGTTCAAGGAGCGCCCGCGGCTGAACTATTTCGAGCTTCGCTCGGCCTGAAACGGAGCCCGGCCAACGCGGGCAATTGCCCCCAGACTGCGGAATCACCGAACCGCAGAGCATGCGGAACCAGACGTTCATGCCGCGAAGCGGCGCCGGAAATGGTCAAGACGATGCCACGCTGCCAGGTGGCGGGAGGGTTTCATGAATTATCCATCCGCGGTTATCTTACTTGTGGCGGCCATGCTGGGCGGCACGGCCAGCGCCGGCACTCCCCTGGCCTATCCGGAGACTCGCAAAGTGGACCAGCGCGACAACTACCACGGTACGCCGGTCGCCGACCCATACCGCTGGCTGGAGGACGACGTTCGCGAGTCGCAGGATGTCGCCGCCTGGGTGGCGGCGCAGAACAAGGTGACGTTCGCCTTCCTGGAAAGAATCCCCGAACGCGAACGCATCCGCAAACGGCTGGCGACCTTGTGGGACTTCGAGAAATTCAGTTCGCCCTTCAAGGAGGGGGGGAGATATTACTACTACCACAATTCAGGGTTGCAGAATCAATACGTGCTCTGCACGATGAATTCGCTTGACGCCGAGCCGCAAGTCCTCATCGACCCGAACACCTGGTCGAAGGACGGCACGGTGGCCCTCGACGGCACGTCGTTCAGCGACGACGGCAAATACGTCGCCTACGGCATCCAGGACGGCGGCAGCGACTGGCGGACCTGGCGGGTGATGGAGATCGAGACCGGCCGCGTGCTCGACGAAGAACTGAAGTGGCTCAAGTTCTCCGGCACCACGTGGACGAAGGATGGGAAGGGCTTCTTCTACAGCCGCTACGACGCGCCGGCCGAAGGCGGCGAGTTCCAGAACCTGAACCTGAACCAGAAAGTCTATTATCACCGCCTTGGCACGTCGCAGGCCGACGACGTGCTCGTCTACCGCCGGCCGGACAACCCAGACTGGGGCTTCGATGCCGAGGTGACCGAGGATGGGCGTTACCTGGTGATCACGATCTGGAAGGGAACCGACGACAAGTTCCGCATCGTCTACAGGGACCTCGCCGAGCCTTACGGGATGCCGGTCGACCTGATTGAAACATTCGACAACGAGTACACGCTGGTGGGCAACGACGGGCCGGTCTTCTTCTTCAAGACCGATCTCAGCGCGCCCAAGCGGCGGCTGATCGCCATCGACACCCGCGCTCCGCAGCGGGAACATTGGAGAGAGCTGGTCCCGCAGTCCGACGACGTGCTCACCTCGGCCAGCTTCGTGGGCAACCTGTTCATCGTGCAGTATCTGAAGGACGCCCGCAGCCAGGTCAAGCTGTTCTCGCCCGGCGGCCAACTGGTCGGCGAGATCGAACTGCCCGGGATCGGCACGGCGAGCGGCTTTGGCGGGAAGCGGACGGACACCGAGACCTTCTATTCGTTTTCCAGCTTTGCGGTTCCGCCGAGCATCTACCGCTACGACTTGATCGCTCGCAAGAACACGCTCATCCGCCGCTCGCAGGTCGACTTCGATCCGGACGAGTACGCAACCGAGCAGGTCTTTTACGAGAGCAAGGACGGCACGCGGGTGCCGATGTTCATCACGCACAAGAAAGGCGTCGCGCGGAACGGGGACAACCCGACGCTGCTCTACGGCTACGGCGGATTCAACATTCCAATGACGCCCCAGTTCTCGATCAGCCGCCTGGCCTGGATGGAACTGGGGGGCGCTTATGCGCAAGCCTGCCTCCGCGGCGGAGGCGAATACGGCGAGGCCTGGCACGAGGCGGGCACCCGGCTGAACAAGCAGAACGTCTTCGATGACTTCATCGCCGCCGCCGAGTGGCTGATCGACCAGCGCTACACGAGGCGCGAGAAGCTGGCGATCCTGGGCGGGAGCAACGGCGGGCTGCTGGTCGGCGCCTCGATGACCCAGCGGCCCGACCAGTTCGCCGCCTGCCTGCCCGCCGTCGGCGTGATGGACATGCTGCGGTTCCACAAGTTCACCGCAGGCAGGTTCTGGGTCGACGACTATGGCTCGGCGGACGATCCCGAGGAGTTCAAGGCCCTCTACGCTTATTCGCCGTACCACAACATCAAGGATGGCGTGGCGTATCCGGCGACGCTGGTGACGACGGCCGACACGGACGACCGCGTCGTGCCGGGACACAGCTTCAAGTTCGCCGCCCGGCTCCAAGCCGCCCAGTCGGGCGAGGCGCCGCTGCTCGTGCGGATCGAGACCCGCGCCGGCCACGGTTCGGGCAAGCCGACCGCGATGGCCATCGAGGAAATCGCCGACCAATGGGCGTTTCTGGTCAAGGTCCTGGAGATTCCGCTCAACGGAACGCCTGGTGCAGACTCGCGGTGAAGCCGGCTGGAAGCCGGCAACGCACGAAGCGTTGCCGGCGGCGCCGGAGTCACTCGCCCAGCAGCTCGTCCGCAAGCTTCTTCATCATCGCCGTCGCGGGGCCTTCCAGCAGCGTGTAGTCGCCGGTCGGCTGCGTCCTCAGGTCGATGATGTATTTGTTCCTGACCGGAGCGAAAATTGGGATCAGGTGCGAGGCGGGGGTGACCTGGGCCGATGTGCCGACGCAGATGAACACACCGTCGTTCTGGCACAATTCTTCAACCAGCGCCGACAGCCCGTCGAAGTCGAAACTCACCGCTTCCCCAAACCAGACTACGTCGGGCCGCAACTGTCCGCCGCATTTCGGGCACAGTTCGCCGAGCTTGGCCGGCGCGTCCTGATCGGTCTTGAAGTCGCACGAAAACCTGCCATCCGCAAAGATCTCCCTGTGAAACTCGCACTTCCGCCTTGTCAGCAGCCCGTGCAGGTGCACAACACTCCTGCATCCGCTGCGCTCCAACAGGTCGTCGATGTTCTGCGTGATGTTCAGGACGTTGAACTTCGCCTGGAGGCGGGCGATGCTTCGATGGGCCTCGTTGGGCTGTGCCGCGCCGACCGCGTGGAACCGCGAAGCGTAAAAATCCAAGACAAGAGCCGGGTCCCGCTCCCAGCCGTAGGGACTGGCGACGTCCTCGATCCTGTGGTTTTCCCAGAGGCCGTCGGAGTCGCGGAACGTGGGGATGCCGCTCTCGGCGGACAGCCCCGCGCCGCTGAACACGACAATCGTTCTCTTCTCCGTCTGGCTTGGTAGAGGCAAGTCGACACCTCATGCACCCGACAACTGATCGGAACCCGTGATTCAAACCACCCGCCATCTTACCAAGACGGGACGGCCTGTCCAACGGCTGCCTGGGTGCCCGTCTCCAAGAGCGGTTGACCCTGCCGCGCGGGCTGCAACACTTCCACGCGAGGCCTGCCCGATATTTTCACGAGGCCCAGCCGCAATGATCGTCTTTTTCCGTGCCGACGACTGCCGAGAATGCGACGCGATCGAGGAGGCTCTTGTAGAGTTGGTGCTGGCTCACAGGGTCGTTCGGTTTGCCGGCGATCAGCCGTATGAAGGCCTTCCCGAAGGGCTGTCGCCACCCGTCCTGGCGGACGGCGGCGAATGGTTCGCGGGCGGCCGGGCGATACGCCGGCGTCTGGACGAGCTCGGCGAATTCAAGGCGGAATGGGATAAGTTTCAATCCGACGCGTGCTATTGCGACGACCAGGGAAATGTGATTTGAGCGCACAGGCCCACGGCTCGGGCGGCGTTGTTCGCGGCAACCAGACTTTCTGCCGGGGTGTTTCGCCGCCCGCTCCCTGGAGAGTCAGCGCGATGCGGCCGTGCCTGTGTTTCTCCGGCCGACGGCGGGCTTCCGCCGCCCCTGGCGCTGGAGGTATTCTCGCAACGCGGTGGCGTTGTTGTGTTCGCGGTCGTTGGCCGCGAACAGCAGCGTCACCGTGCGGCTGCCGCACAACTCGGCCAACTCCCGCCAGGCATCGGGCTGCGCATCGAGTTCGGCGAAATAGCGCCTGCGGAATTCCTCCCAACGGTTGGGGTCGTGCTGGAACCAGCGGCGCAAATCCGTGCTCGGCGCGAGGCGCTTCAGCCACCGGTCGATCTTGAGGTCCTCTTTCTTCAGACCCCGCGGCCACATCCGGTCAACAAGAATGCGGCAGCCGCCGCGGCCTCTCTCCGGATCATACACGCGAGCGACGAGGATTCTTGCCGCGGCTTTTCTGGTCATGGCGACTGACTCCTCTGGCGCGGTCTCCGCCCGCGCGCCGCCGGCGCGACGAAGGGCAATTCGCGCCTTGCCACGTGCCCGCCGCCGCCTGCTGCGGACGCATGCTTTCTTCCATCTATCCCTTGACGCCCATGGCTTTTGCGCTGTTGACCCGTTCGCTGAGGCGAAAGTGCGGGCGACGGAGCGCCATCCGCTCGACTTCCCAGACATAGCCGTGGATCGAGACATCGTCCGGAATCAGGGGGCACTCCCGCAACAGCTGCACCTGCCTGGCGCACGTTTCATCCACATCGTCGAACATGCGGATCCACTTGGAGAACGCATCCGGCGGAAGCGTCAATTCGCGCACCGCCGGGTCGAGGGCAACCTGCTCCGGATCGATCCCCTTCTCGCGCAGCGCGGCGGTGAGGAATTCCCCGCTCGCGGTCATCATGCCGCACTCGGTGTGGTTGATCACGATGATCTCCTTGGTGCCGAAAAACTGCGTCGTGAGCATCGCCGACCGGATGGCGTCGTCGGTCACCAGGCCGCCCGCATTGCGAAACACGTGGGCGTCGCCATCCCGGATGCCCAGCGCCTGGTTGACCGGGATCCGTTCGTCCATACAGGCCAGCACGAAGAGGCGGCGATTGTTGGGGATGCCTCGTTGGCGGCGCAGCGCCCAAGCCTCGCGTTCGGCCAGTTCCAGCTCAATCTGTTGATGCAGCATTTCCGGGACCCCGTTCTTCAAGGAAAGATGGAGCGGCTGCGTGCCGCGGATGCATCCGCCGCGGCCTCCCGGGCCGCGCGGCGTCCGCCCGCTCGACAAACATGTACCTACAGGTGTACAATAATCGTAGCGCAGACGACCTGGATGTCAAGTTGTAGAATCTCCGGGAGGCCGACGATGCTTCACAAAACGACCGAATACGCTCTGCGGGCGGGACTCTACCTGGCCGGCCATTTCGGCCGGTCGCCAACCCGCCGGGAGATCGCCAAGGCAACGCATATTCCCTCGCGTTATGTGTACAAGGTCCTCCAGTCGCTCGTACGTGCGGGGCTGGTTCGTTCCGAAGTCGGCCGGGGGGGCGGATACTCTCTGGCGAGGGAGCCGGACGGACTGACCCTCTGGGATATCGTGGCGGCCACCGCTTCGGTGGAGCGGATTTGCGCGTGTCCCCTGGGCCTGGAGTCCCATACCAGTCTTTGCCCGCTGCATCGGCAGCTCGACGCGGCGTACGCCGCCCTGGAGGATGCGTTGCGGCAACGGACGCTGGGCGACGTGCTGCGGGACGCCAGCCCGATCGTACCCTTCTCACCATGTTGACAGGAACAGGAGCAGCCAGCGTGAAACCTCGACTGATCTGCGCGGCACTGGCGAGTCTCGCCGGGTGGCTTGCCCCGGCCCCTGCGCCCGCGGCGGAGTCCCGCCTGGTCGCTTTTCCCGAGAACGGTTCGACCCTGGCGATCATCCGGGACGGCGAGCCGTACCTGGAAATCGCCCTGATGGGCTGGGAGCCGAATTGGAAGTACCTGGGACTCCGCGGCAAGGTCGTGGAAGAAGAATCCTCGGCGCTTCTGGCCAATTCGGCCAAGACCGCCAGCGGCGCGGAGGTCTCTCTCGACCTGCGGGCAAGGCAGACCGGTCCGCGGCAATTGACCCTCGGCGTCGAGGTCAGCGCGTCGAAAGACGCGCAGCTGCTCTACGTCGTCGCCGCGGTGACCGTGGCCGAAGGGGCATTCCAGGGCGGCAAGGCCCTCGCCGATCTCGCTGGGGGAGAGATCCGGCAGGTCGAATTTCCGCTCGATCGGAAGGGACTGGGCAGTGGGGTCCGCCAGGTCCGCGTTCTTGACGCGGCGGGCCGTGTCGCGCGGCTGGCCTTGACGCCGCCCAGAGACATTCCCAGCGACGGAGCGGCACGGGTGGTGCTGGCCGAGGGCCGGCTTGCCGCCGGCCAGCCGGCGAAGACGTCGATCGTGATCGATCTGGCCGAGGAGGTGGAATTTCTGGCCGGGCCCAGCCAGATACCGTTCGAACCCGGGTTCGAGGATTGGTACGTGTTCGCGCCCGACGCGGACCACGACCGGTCCTCCGAGATCGGCATGCAGGGCTGGCTGGCAGCGCCGGCCGGCCAGCACGGCCGCATCCAGCGCGACGGCAAGCGGCTTGTCTATAACGGCCGGCCGATCAAGCTCTGGGGGCTCAACCTGTGTTTTGCGGCGTGCGCTCCGGAAAAAGAACTGGCCGAGCGGCGGGCCGCATTCTACGCCAAGTATGGAATCAACGCCGTGCGGCTTCACAAGTATGCCGACGGAACCGGCTGGGCCGGCATTCAATCCCGCGACAGTTTCGTCAAGTTCGATCCGGACGCGCTCGACCGCATGGACTACCTGGTCGCCGCGCTGAAGAAGCGGGGAATTTACGTCAAGCTATCGGCCCATTTCGGAGCCCAGAAGCTCGGCCCCGCGGACAAGAGACATGTGCCCTACCTGGAGGAGTTCGGCGAGTTTGACGGCAACGAGAGCCGGATCACCACGCCCCACAGCGCGGTCCACTACGCGCCCGAGTTGCAGCACGTGCAGATCCTGCAAATGGTCAACCTGCTCCAGCACAGGAATCCATATACCGGGCTGACTTACGCCGAGGATCCGGCGATCGCCTTCGTCGAGATCATCAACGAGCAGAGCATTCTGTTCTACAGCGCGCCGGTTCCCTTGAGGGCGAGCCCGACGCTCAGGCGGCATGTGGCCCGGCGATTCTGCCAGTGGCTCCGCGAGAAGTACGGAACCCAGGAGAGGCTCTCCGAGGCCTGGGGCGGAAAACAGGCGTTCGATGGATTCACCAACGAGGGATTTCCCGCCGTGGGCGAGCGGCTCGACGAGGACAACATCCTGCCGATCGGCAATCCCTGGTTCTGGGACCCGGTCCAGCTTTCCGGATCGCAGGCGTACCGGAAGCAGCGCCTGCTGGACACGATGTGGTTCCTCTACGGTCTGCAAAACGAGTTCTATGGCCGTTACGTGGCGGCGGTCCGCGAGGCCGGCTACCAGGGCGAGATCGTCTCGTCCAACTGGCAGGCGGGCCGGGCCTTCAGCCATTTCTGCAATCTCCACTCCGACGCCCTGGTGGGCACGGTCGACCGGCACAACTATTTTGGCGGCGGCAGCGGCAGCCGGATCGACAACGCCACGATGCTCGCGGCGCCGGGATCGGGAATGCTCAGCGCCGGGATGCAGCAGGTGGCCGACCGGCCGTTCATGCTCTCCGAGTGGATTCACGTTGCCCCCAATGAATGGGGCGTGGAAGGGCCGGCGATCGTCGCCGCCTACGGGATGGGCCTGCAAGGCTGGGACGTGTCGTTCATGTTCCAGAACCGCGACGCCGGCCGGTTCAGCGACCGGATCGGCCGCGACCGCTGGGACGTGACGGCGCCGAACGTGCTCGGTGTCTTCCCCGCCGTCGCCCGGCAGGTCTTGCGGGGCGACGTCAGCGAGGCGGAGCTGCTCGCCCCGAGCTTCGTCCACGTCCCTTCGTTGGCCGAGGGGCGACTCGGGCTGGAGGACAAGGTGACCCAGCAATACGACACGAAGACGTTCGAGAGCGACAAGGTACCGGCCGCCTCGCTGGCCGTCGCCCGCTGTGCCGTCGAGTTCACCGACCGGTACCGCGACACACCCCGATTCGATCCGCAGCGTTTCCTCGAGCAGGGCGATTACACGTCGACCACCGGCCAGCTCCGCTGGAAGCCGGGCGGGTCGAAGCTCGACGGCTGTTTCACCATGGATACCGCGGCCACCAAGGCGGTTGTCGGTTTTGCCCGCGGGCAGACCTGCCGGCTGGGCAATGTAAGCATCGCCCCGGAGTGCCGATACGCGGCGATCTACGTCACGGCCGCCGAGCCCGATCGCGACCTGTCCGATTCCGGTCGGATCCTGATCGTGGCACTTGCCCGGGCGCGGAACTCCGGCATGAAGGTCTTCGCCGAGAACCGGATCGTCGCCAAGGGCGAGCCCCCGATCGTGATGGAACCGGTGCGGGCCACAATCGAGATTCGCAGGCCGGGCGATCCGCAGGTGCACGTTCTCGACCACAGCGGTCGGAAGACCGGCAAGACGCTTGCGGCGGCCGGCGGAGTGATCCGGGTCGATGGCGTCCGCGACAAGACGTGTTACTACCTGGTCTCCTACTGAGCGAGAATCCGTGTTCGATCCCGGCCGTGAACGAATTCGGGTGCGATCAGCAGACAGCGATCAGCCGTCGCGCGCCGATCCTTGGGGACAGGCGCTGCTGGCGGCTGAGGCTTGACTGCTGATCGCTGACGGTCTCAGATGCTGGTCAGAACCGCCAAATTGCGTCCATGCCCACGAGGAACTGGCTGTCATCGGCCCCGTCGTCAAACGGCAGGCCGATGCCGTCGAACCAATCCCAGCGGACCTCGGGACGGAACATCAGGTTCCGGCAGGGCGACCAGTTCACACCCAGGCTCAGGGAGTACATGTCGCCAATATAGGGACCCTTGTTGGGGTTGCTGGGCCGGCTGAGTCCGAGCCGCGCGCCGTCGTCGTCGCGGAACCACTCGAAGCGGCCGCCGAGACGCACGGATGGCGAGACTTCGTAGTACAGATACTGGTCGATGCCGTACCACTTAGCCGACTGGCCTGTTGCGGCGAAGAAACCGTCCTGGATTCCGTACCAGTGATGGAAGACGTATTGCACCCGGGTCGTCAGATTCGCGCCGACGATGAAGCTGTAGCGGGTGCGGTTCGTCGAATCGGCTGCCGTGTCGTTGAGTTCGTCGCCGGTGATGATGGCAAACGAGGTCCAGATCGGATCGAGATCGTTGCCCAGGGACACGCGGCCCAGGAACGAGGCCTGGTCCGAAACGCGATCGAACGCATCCCAACCGTTGACCAGCCCCACATCGAACGAGAGTCGGTCGTTGGCCTTCCAGGTCGCCAGGCCGCCCCAGTGCACGAACGGGCCGCCGAGCATGTAGGACAAGCTCTTCGAGTAGAAGAAGTCGTTGACGGCCGGCACGCCCTCGTAACCGATGATCGTGTAGAAATGTCCCACCTTGACGGAGAGCCGGTCATTGCCGATTTCTCCGTAGGCCTGGGGGACGGCCAGGCCGTAATGGTCGTCGTTCCACCTCGAGCCGCCGTCCGCATACTGCTCCAATCCCTTGGATTGGGCAAGGAAGAAATGGGTTCCGTAGAGCAGGTCCACCCTGCCCCCGACGCTCATGAAGGGACTGTCTTCCAGCGGCCGTTCCAGGATCAGATAGGCCTGGCCGAGTTCTCCTTCGTGGCGGTCCGATTGGTTGTAGGGGCCGTGGTAACCGCTCGGCGATTTGTCCGCATTGAGCAAGAAACCGCCCTCGAGCCAGCCATCGATGCGGAAACCGCAGTTGCCGCAGCCGCAATCCCGGCGGTGCGTGCAGATCCCGGAATTCTCAAAACACCCAGTGTCGACGGCGCAAGCCAATCGCACCGGTTCGCCCCTCGAACCCTGGTCGGAGGCGAAATACACGCCCTCCTGGGCCGCGGAGACACCCGCAATGCCGATCATCGCCAGCGCTGACAACAGACTCCTCGCAGCCATCACAATCCCCCCTTGGTCGGTGGTTCCCAATGCGGCGGCCGAAGGCCCTCCAACGAAAAGAAGCATCCGGCACAACGGCAATTATTCCCAACGTCTGGCGCGTTGCGAACGCACTGCCAAACACATCGGAAAACGCCGGGCGATCCCTGGATCAAATCCGAACCAGCATGGACCGAGGAACGGCAAGATGGTTGCGGGATACCGGTGAGGCAAACGGGAGGAACGCCGCTGAGTTGCACGATGGGGAGGTTGTCGCAGGCGGCGCACCGCTGGTTGAGGCTTGCCCGCCGTCGCGGTGCGGCCGGCCTCTCAACTGTTCCGCCTGAATACTCTCCCCCCGCCCGCGCGTCAGCGGAATTCGATCGACGCGCCGCACGCCAGCAGACACACAACGCCAACGGAGGGTGAGCGTGCGCCCGGGAGTCTCCCGGCAAAAAAGCGATCAGCCGTCAGCCATCCGCACAGGAGTGTTGCCCCCGCAAAATGTCGCTGACGGCCGACGGCTGACCGTTGACCGGTTAGACTTCCGTCCACTGCCCGGCAATCGGCACGGGAAACTGGCCCTTCTCGTCGGCTTTGACCGGCGCGGGGCTCTCGGGCGTGAGCTTGTCCAGGTAGTCGCAATACTGGAAGTCCGACTTCATCATCTGCTCCCAGGTGACCTCCTGGTTGGTGTGGCAGGCGGCCCGGCCCATGAGCGTGGTCAGGTCGGAGTAGACGGCCCGCTTGGCTTCATTGTGGGGACGGTCCTCGCGGATGTTGGCGATGAAGTGGTTCCACTCGTATTGCCAGGGGCTGAAGGCGTCGTCAACCGGTTTCCAGGCGATGTTGCCATCCTCGATCCGCTGGTCCTTGTACATCCGGACGGTCGCCGCGTGGATGTTGCCCGAGAATTGGGCCGCGCACTTGGTGCCGTGGATATACGTGGCGAAGTCGCTGCGGGCGTTGTTCATCCGGCGGAAGCCGCAGAAGGCTTTCGTCCCGTCGGCGAACGTGTATTCGATCGAGTAGACGTCGAGGTTCTGCCCGCAGTCCGTGCTGTTGGGCACCCGGCCGCCCATCCCGAGGGCCGAGACGGGCCAGGCGTCCTTAATCCAGCAGCATTCGTCGATCTGGTGGATCAGGTAATCGACATAGTGGCCCGAACCGACCCAGAAGAGGTGGATTCGGCCGAACTGGAGTTGCCTCATGAGGTTGTTCGACTTGTCGCCCTGGGGGCCGAGCCAGCCGCCGCCGCCGAGGCGGTTTGCACGGATCAGGGGGATGTCGCCCATCTCGCCGTCGCGGATTTTATCGATCAAGGCCTGGCGCGCCGGCGAGTGGCGGCACTGGACGCCGGCGAGGATCTTGACGTTCTTCTTTTCCGCCTCCTCGCCGGCGCGGAGCAGCCGCTTCAATCCGCCCGGATCGGGAGCGAACGGCTTCTCCATGAAGACGTTGATGCCTTTTTGCACGGCGTATTCGACGTGGACGGGGCGGATGTACGCCCGCGTGGTGCACATCGCCACGTCGCCGGGCCGCAAGAGGTCGATCGCCTTGCGATACGCGTCGAATCCAAGAAACTTGCGGTCGTCGGTAACGTCGATCTTGTCGCCGAACCGCTCCTTGAGTGCCTTCTGCGAGGCGTTCATCCGACCCTCTTCCAGGTCGGCCATCGCGTAGAGCTTGACCGGCCCCGCGTCGCGGACCGAGAGTGCGTCGCCGACCGCGCCGGACCCTCGCCCGCCGCACCCGATCAGCGCCAAGCGGATTGTGTTGTCTTCGGCGGCATGGACGGTGCGGGCGATTCCGCCCAGCGCGGCCGTGCCCGCGGCCAGTGCGCCGCTTGTTTTCAGGAACTGTCGGCGAGTGGTGGTCGGCTTGTCGATTGATCGACTCATGGTGGCTTCCCTCGTTCAGTGGATAAAAGGTTTGCGCATGCGGCGCCAGTCCGTGCCTCTCCCCCGGGCCGCTCATCGCCCGTTGTACCAGACCCTACCCCCCACCTGCAACCTTTTCCCGGCGCCCCGCCTCCATTCCTTCCCCGGCCCCCCAACTCCCGCTTGGAGACCCCACCGGTCCGAAAACCGCCGTCGCCGTCCATTCCAGGCCCTGTCTGGCGGCGTGCAGGAATCCGCAGAGCGTTCCCAAGCCGGAGCTTGGGAACGAGGGGCGAAGGCGCGACGCCGGAGCTTGGGAGCGAGGAAAGCTGTTGCGGATGTGTCAACCGGATGACAATCGCCCGCTCTGAACCGGCCTGCCGACCGCCGCGCTGGCCTCCGCTATGACGGGGGCATAGAATTCCAGTTGAAAGGCGGCTTAGCGCGACATGTCCCTCAGACAGGCGGGTTCTTGGCGTGGCAAACAGGCGGCAGACGATCGGCGGCGTGATCCACACCTACCAGAAATACGACCCGAAAACGATCCCGTCGCCGCTCGCCGAGCCGCCCGACGTGGTCTCCGGGGCCCTCGAACACATGCTGGCCTACGGAAGCACGCGTCAACTGACCGAGGAAGAACTCGCCCGGGCGGTGAAGATCGACCCGAGCCAGATTGCGGGCCTCGGCCCGAGTCTCGACTCGCTGATCGCGATGCTCCGCGAACGCCGCCGCCGCATTCTCGGGAAGTACGAGACGGACACCGTCCAGGAAGAAGCCGCGCGGGCATATCACCAGTTTGGCGAGCATTCCCATCCCCCCGAGCCGCTCAAGACCCGGTTCGAACAGGCGTTCCAGTCCGAGCAGCTCTACGAACTGGAACGCCTCTGGTATCGAACCGGCGACGAGCGGAGCCGGTTCGCACGGCGGCTCCTCCAGCTGATCCAGCGTCTGGGTGAGAAGTATCAGATCGACGAGCTTGCGGCCCGGTTTCCGTTCACGGGCAGGACGAGTTTGACGATTCCCCAGGCGATGAACATCAAGGAAGAACTGGAAACGATCGACCGCCTGCTCAAACAACTCGAGGAAGCGCAGCGCAACGCGCGGATCGGCCTGATCGATCTGGAGGAGCTGGCCGAATTCGCCGAGCCGGAGGACGTTCAAGGCCTGCGCGAAATGGCCAGGTGGATCGAAGACTATATCCGCGAGTTGGCCGACCGGCAGGGCTTGGAGAAGGCGGCTGCCGGCTACCGCCTGACCCCCAAGGCCTACCGGTTGTTTCAGAGCCGGTTGCTGGAACGCATCTTCAGCCAGTTGCAGGTTTCGCGGACCGGCCGGCACCAGGGCCCCGTTGTCGGCGAGGGGGCCGTCGAGATGCAGCAAACCAAGCCATACGAGTTCGGGGATTCGGTCGCCAATATGGATGTCGTCGGTTCGCTCCAGAACGCGATGATCCGCCACGGCCCCGCGCTGCCGGTCCGGCTGCACCCCGGCGACATCCTCATCCACCGCACGCGAAACACGCCCAAATGCGCCACGGTCGTGCTCTTGGACATGAGCGGCTCGATGCGCTACGACGGCCTGTATGTCGACGTCAAGCGGATGGGCCTGGCGCTGGAGGGGTTGATTCGCCGCGAGTATCCGGGCGATTACCTGCAATTCGTCGAGATGGCTTCGTTCGCCAAACCGCGCTACGCCAGCGAGATTGCCGCGCTGATGCCCAGGCCGGTGACGATCCACGACCCGGTGGTTCAGCTTCGAGCCGACATGAGCAACGAGAAGATCACGGAGCTGGACATCCCGCCCCACTTCACGAACATCCAGCATGGCCTGCAACTTGCCCGCCGCTTCCTCGCCGCCCAGGACACGCCCAACCGGCAGGTGATCCTGATCACCGATGGTCTGCCGACGGCCCATTTCGAAGAGCAGAACCTCTACCTGCTCTACCCGCCCCATCGCCGCACCGAGGATGCCACGATGCGCGAAGGCCAGTACTGCCGCCGCGAGGGGATCACGATCAACATCTTCCTGCTGCCCACGTGGTCGCAGTCGAGCGACGACGTGCGGTTCGCCTACCGCCTGGCCGAGTCGACGTCGGGCCGCGTGTTCTTCACGGCCGGCAAGGATCTTGACCGCTACGTGGTCTGGGACTACCTTAAGCATCGTCGCGAGGTAATCGGCTGAAATGAACAGGAGCGGTCAAATGGCAACCTGCCGGCGGCGATTCCTGAAGCGGGCCGCAATGGGCGTTGTCGCCATCGGCGCCCCTTTCCGACTTGCCGCTGCCCAGGATCGGCGGAAGGCCGGCGATTCCTTTGCCTTCGGACTGGTGGCCGATGTCCACTATGCCGGCACCGCGCCCAGGGGCAGCCGCTACTACCGCGACTCGGCGGCCAAGCTTGCCGCAGCGGTCGACGTCTTCCGGCGAGAGCAGGTCGCCTTCGTCGTCGAGCTGGGCGACCTGGTCGACGCCGGACCGTCAAAAACCGACGAACTCGGCTACCTGGAGACGGTTTGCGGGATCCTCGGCCGTTATCCGGGTCCGACGCACTTCGTGCTCGGCAATCACTGTGTCGAGAAGCTCACGAAAACCGAGTTTCTCACAGCCTGCGGCCGCGATCCGCGGAAGACCTATTACTCCTTCGACCACGGATCACACCACTTCGTCGTCTTGGATGCCGACTACCTCGAAGACGGCACGCCGTACGGGGCGGGCAACTTCTCGTGGACGGATAGTTGGATTCCCGCGGAGGAGCTCCGCTGGCTCGAAGCCGACCTGGCCGGGGCCGCGGACCGTCAGACCGTCGTCTTCATCCATCAGAACCTGCACAACGACGGCAATCCCCACGCCGTCAAAAACGCGCCGCAGGTCCGCAAGGTGCTCGAAGAAGCCGGCAGTGTGATTGCGGTCTTCCAAGGCCACATGCATACCGGCGGCGGCGCCCGGATCCGCGGAGTTGCCTATCGGACGCTTCGCGCGATGGTTGAAGGGCCCGGCATCGAGAACAATGCTTTTGCCGTCGTCCGAGTGACCAAGTCCCGCATCGACGTTCAGGCGTTCGGCAAGATGCCGGACGGCTTCTAAAGTCCTTTCGGCCCGGATTGGGCGATCTGCCGCACTCTCCCCGGTCGCGGGGCCAAATGCGAGGCAAGCCGAAAGCGGCTAATCGCCGTTCTCCGGCGGCTGATCGCCGACGACCGGCGCGCCGGCCTCGTCGGTCGAGATTTCGGGCAGGCCAAAGGTCTCGTTCCCCTCCTCGTCGAGGCGGACTTCGTCCAGCTCGGTGTCGTCGACGTTGCGTCGGAGAAGGAGATAGATTGCGGCGGCCGAAACCCAGAAGTAACTGTAGAGGTAGCCGACGGCCACGAGCCGCGCCGCGTCGCACCAGAAGCGGATCAACAGGTCGCCGAGCCAGCCGAGGTGGGCCACCGGGTCGCCGCTGGAAAAGTGGTAGACGAGGTGTGGGATCGGCTCGCCGACAAGGCGGAACTCGCCGCCCGACCCCAGGCACGTCGCCCAGAGGGTAATCGCCACCACCGCCTGGGCGACGCCGGAGACGAAGAGCCAGCCGAGCCCGCCCACGGCCGCGGCCACGGCGATGTAGAACAGGTAGTGCAGGGGGCGCTGGAAGACATAGGCGTAGGCCCGGCTGAGCGCGTCGAAGCTGTCCGTGTCTTCGGTGCCGATGGTGGCAAACATCAATGGCCAGCCGAAGAGCAGGCCGACCAGCAGCAGCGCCGCGAGGAGTCCCGCCAGCAAAAGCATCGGCCAGAGCACGCCGGCCGCGAGGACGCCGAAATTCAGCCGCATGATCAGGCCCAGCAGGGCCATGCCGACGACCGCCATGAGGAGTCCGATGAGCGGCATCAGGGGCGCCCAGAAATAGGCCCTCCAGCGGCGCCGGGCGTGGGCCAGGATCGCCGCCCAGTCGGAGCGCTGGCCGGCGGCCAGTTGCAGGGCGGCGTCGCGCGTCACGGCCGCGCCCGCAAACGCCCAGACAAACAGCCCCCAGAGCCCGCAGAGCAGGGAATAGGCCAGCGTGCTCGCCCGCGGATCGTCGGCGTTCATCGTGTAGATTTGCCGGAACGGGCGGCTGAGGTGTTCCCAAGAGCCGAGCACGGGATTGGGGTCCCGCGCGGCAAGGGACGTTTCGGATCGCGGCAACAAAGCTCGTCCCGAGCGAAGGTGGCCCCGGAAGGGCGCAGACTCGGCGGCGGGTTCGGCGACGGACGCGAGGCTGTTCCAGCAGCACCCGTTGTAATCGGCGATCTGCGCGGCGACCTTGGCGTTGGCGGAGAAGATCGTGGCGATCAGCGACCAGCCGACCACGGTCAAGACGGCGGCCGCCGCGCACACCACCAGCGGCCGCAAGCGAACGGAAATTCGAAAACAGCGGAACAGGAGCAACCAGGGCAGCAGTTCGGACCAGGCGATACTGCGCAGCGTTTGGCGATCATCCTCGATCATGGCTCGTCTCCTCTGGGATTGTCAGGGCGGATTCACACGGCGGGGCGCGCGAGAAACCGTCCCATTCTGGCGGTGCCCAGGCTTGTGGTGCACGGGAGAAGCGCTTGTTCGCCCCGAGGTCCGGGGGTCCGTCCACCTGAACCGGCCACCCGGCGACTGGAACCCGCACTCAGGACGGATTCCGGCATTATACGGAGTCAGTGCGGCCCTGCAATCAGGAGCGAATCGGCAGAGCTGGGACGCACCGCGCGGGCTTCAGTCGTCGCGGTCCGCGTCGCCGCCGCCGTCGCCGCCGAGGCGCGGCTCCGACTCGTAGGGCAGGCCATATTGTTCGTTGAGCCAGCGGAGGCGATCGATGGAGCGGCAGCGCTCGCTACAGAACGGCATGGCCGTGCTGTTTTCCGGATCGAACTGCCGGCCGCAGATGGAGCAACGCATGGGGGCCATCAGGGCACCTGACGGGCGGTCAGGACTCGCTCTTGGCAGTCTTCTTTTCGGTGGATTTCGGCTTGCTGTCGCTGCCGTTTTTTCTTTCAGCCTCGGCGCCCTTTCGATAGGACTCGCTGCGATAGTCCGTCTGGTAAAATCCGGAGCCTTTGAAGACGATGGCCGCGCCCGGCCCAAACAGGCGGCGGAGTTTCAGCTTTCCGCACTCGGGGCATTTCTGCATGGCGGCCTCGGTGATCGTCTGGAACGCTTCAAACTGGTGCCCGCACGCGTCGCAGACGTAATCGTAGGTAGGCATTTCGGGAATCCTCGTCGTGAATGAAAGGGAATGGTCCAATCAGGTGTCATGTCCGACGCGCTGCGCCGGCGGGGGCGCGTGTCGGCGCACTGTGTCGGGGCAAGTTGGCTTGCGCCCGGTTGTCTTCTCCTTGAGTCTGTTGCGAAGACGGGAACCGTCCCGTTGCGGGAATCGCGACGAGGGGGCATCCGCCTTCACTCCTGGCGGTCGGGCTTCGCCTCGCCGCCGCCCTCGGCGGTCGGGCTCCTCTCTTCCGGCCCCGCGGATACGACGACCTGGCTGGGCCTTACCACCCGGTCTTCCAGGAGGAACCCGATCTGGGTCACGTGGAGGACGGTGCCGACCGGATGGTCGGCGGACGGCATCTGCGAGATCGCCTCATGCAGATTGGGATCGAAAGACTGGTGGAGGGCGTCGATCTGGACACAGTTGTATCGCTCGAGCACGGATTCGAGCTGCTGGCGGATCATCTGGAACCCTTCGAGCAGGGCGTCGGTCTTGTCCGATCGTTCGGCGGCTTCGACGACGCGGCCCATGTTGTCCCAGACGGGCAGGAGCTCGCGGATCAATTCGACGTTGGCGTAGCGGCGTTCCTCTTCAATCTGCCGGTTTGCCCGCTTGCGATAATTCTCCAATTCGGCCGCGCTCCTCAAGGCGCGGTCCTTGGCGTCGTCGAGTTCGGAGCGGAGTTGATCGAGGTCGGCCGCCAGGGCGCTGGCCGCGGAATCCATGTCGGTGGTCTCTTTCTCCGTCCGGATCGCTTCGCCCGCCGAAGCGCCGGCTGGGGACGGTTCCGCGCCGGCCTTGTTGCCGGGTTGGTGGTTGGGGGGCTGGGGATGATTTTTCGACACGGCTGTACCTCCAGGCGAATTCGGGGGTCAGGCTTCCACAGGCTTCAGCGAAGGTAATCGCCCAAACCAGACTGGAAATACTCTTTGAGTTTTGTGAAGAACGACTTGCGTTCGGGGCTGACGTTGTTGTTTTCCAATTCGGCGAGCTCCCGCAGCAGGTTCTCGTGTTCGGGGCTGAGTTGCTTGGGCACTTCAATATAGACCTGCACGAGCAGATCGCCCTTGCCGCGGTATTGCGGGTGCGGCATGCCCTGGCCGCGAATCCGGAAGACCTCGCCGCTGGGCGTGCCGGCGGGGATTGCCAGCTCGTGCCGCCCTTCGAGGGTCGGCACGTCGATCGTTGCGCCGAGGACGGCCTGGGCGTAGCTGATCGGGACCTGGCAGACGAGGTTCGCTCCGTCGCGGTGGAACAGGGGATGCTCCGCGACTTGGATGAAGCAGTAGCAGTCGCCGCGCGGGCCGCCGTTGGGGCTTGCCTCGCCTTCGTTGTGGAGTCGCAGGCGGGTGTTCGTGTCGACGCCGGCGGGTATTTTGACGTCCCGTTCGACCGTCTTCGCGGTCAGTCCGGAGCCGCGGCACTCAGCGCAAGGCTGGCGGATGATGCTCCCGCGCCCGCGGCAGGAGGGGCAGGGGGTTTGCAGGGAGAAGATGCCGGTTGACTGGATGACCTGCCCGCGTCCACCGCAATAGCTGCATTTTTCCGGGTTGCTGCCCGGCGCCGCGCCGGACCCATTGCAGGACTGGCAGGTCTCGCGGCGCCGGAACTGGATCGTTTTGTTGACGCCCCTGGCGGCCTCGTGCAGGTCGAGCGTCACGTGGCACTTGACGTCGGCACCCCGGCTCGCGCGGCGGCCGCGCGAGCGGCCGCCGAACATTCCGCCGAATAAGCTGTCGCCGAAGATATCGCCGAAGGCTTCGAAGATGTCGCCGACGTCGCGGAAGTGGGGATCCCCGCCGCCCATCCCGTCGATCCCGGCATGGCCGTAGCGGTCGTAGCGGGCCCGCTTCTCCGCGTCGCCGAGAACCTCGAAGGCCTCGGCGGCCTCCTTGAACCGCTCGACCGCATCCTCGTCGCCGGGGTTGCGGTCGGGGTGGTATTTCATGGCCAGCTTGCGATAGGCGCCCGCGATCTCTCGTTCGGTAGCTGACCTTTCGATGCCGAGCACATCGTAATAATCGCGTTTTTGCGCCATGTTTCGAACTGCAGTCGCCTCTCGGCGGTCGGGATCGCCGCGGGCGGTTTGTCCTCATCGGACGATTTGCGTCGTGCCGCGGCATGGTTGACGTCTGGCCGGCCAATCGGCGGCGCGCTTTCCACGCGCGGCGTCCAATCGCCCACCGGCGGATCGTGTCGATATTCGTGAAAGCAATGCCAGAAACGGGCCATCTCGCCGCCGAGATGGCCCGTTGGGTTTTGCTCCGGGCGGCGGCCGCCGGCAGCGGCCGCCGGCATAGGTCGGCCAAGGACCGGGGAATCAACAGCCGCCGGCGGGCGGTTCTGAGCCGGCCCGGTGGGAGACGCTCCTGCCGGGCTTGGCAATCGATTCCTCACCGGTCCTCGATCGGCCAGTGCCGCAGCGATGAACAATCAGCGAACGGCGCCCTCGACGGCCTGCTTCTTCTTGTCGTCCTTGTCCAAGTCGGTGACGAGCGTCTCCGTTGTCAGCATCAATCCGGCAATGCTCGCGGCATTTTCCAGGGCGGTCCTGACGACCTTGAGCGGGTCGATGATCCCCGCCTTGAACATGTCGCAGTACTCGCCGGCGACGGCGTCGTAGCCGGTATTGGTCGGTTTTTCCAGGACCTCGGAGGCAATCACGGCGCCGTCGAGCCCGCAGTTTGCGGCAATCTGCTCGAGCGGCTTGGAGACCACTTTGGCGATGATGTCGATGCCGATCTTCTCGTCGCCGCGCGCGGTGCCGCGGGCCTTCTCGATGGCCTCCTTGCAGCGGAGCAGGGCCACGCCGCCGCCGGGCAGGATGCCCTCCTCCACCGCCGCTCGCGTGGCGTGCAGGGCGTCTTCCACGCGGGCCTTGGTCTGCTTCATCTCGGCCTCGGTGCTGGCGCCGACGGAGACCACGGCAACGCCGCCCGAAAGCTTGGCCAGCCGCTCCTGGTACTTCTCGCGATCGTAGTCGCTATCCGTGGTCTCGATCTGCGCGCGGAGCTGGTCGATGCGGTTCTTGATGTCGGCCTTCTTGCCGCCGCCCTCGACGATCGTCGTCGAATCCTTGTCGATCGTGATCCGCTTGGCCTGGCCGAGCTGCTCGAGGGTCAGGTTCTCCAGCTTGATGCCGAGGTCCTCGCTGATCATCGTGCCGCCGGTGAGGATCGCGATGTCGCCAAGCATTGCCTTGCGGCGGTCGCCGAACCCCGGTGCCTTGACGGCGGCCACGTTGAGCACGCCGCGGAGCTTGTTCACGACGAGCATCGTCAGGGCTTCGCCCTCGATGTCCTCGGCGATGATCAGCAGGGCGCGGCCCGTCTGGCCAACCTTCTCAAGGATCGGGATCAGGTCGCGGATGTTGTTGATCTTCTTCTCGTGGATGAGGATCAGCGCGTCTTCGAGCTGGCAGTCCATCTCCGGCGTGCGGTTGATGAAATACGGGGAGAGGTAGCCCTTGTCGAACTGCATGCCCTCGACGATCTCGTAGGTCGTCTCGGCGGTCTTGCCCTCCTCGACGGTGATCACGCCGTCCTTGCCGACCTTCTCCATCGCCGCGGCGAGCAGTTGCCCGATCGCCCTGTCATTGTTGGCGCTGATCGCGCCGACGTTGGCGACCTCTTCCTGCTTGGTGACGATCTTCCGCATCGAGATCAGGTGCTCGATGGCCGCGTCGACGCCGCGCTCGATGCCGCGGCGAATCGCCGCCGGATTGGTGCCGGCAATCACGTTCCGCAGGCCTTCCCTGAAGATCGCCCGGGCCAGGACGGTGGCCGTGGTGGTCCCGTCGCCGGCCACGTCCGAGGTCTTCGAGGCGACCTCGTTGACGAGCTTGGCGCCCATGTTCTCGAAGCGATCTTCAAGCTCGATCTCCTTGCTGACGGTGACGCCGTCCTTGGTGACCGTGGGGCCGCCGAACGACTTGTCGAGAATCACGTTTCGCCCCGTCGGGCCCATGGTGATCGCGACCGCATCGGCCAGCTTGTCAACGCCCTGAAGAATTCTTCTTCGGGCTTGATCATCAAAAAGAAGTTGCTTTGCCACGATGGCGGTTCCTTATGCGTTTGACTGTTTCGGGAAACGTAGCCGACTGCCGCTCAGAGGCGCGACTACTTCACAACCTTGGCCAACACGTCGCTCTCGCGAAGGATCTTGACCTCGCGGCCGTCGATCTCGATGTCGCTGCCGGAATACTTGCCGTAGATCACCTCGTCGCCAACGGCGACCGACAACTCCCCGCGCTCGCCGCTGTCGAGCAGCTTGCCCGGCCCAACGGCCAAGACCACCCCGCGTTGGGGCTTTTCCTTGGCCGTATCGGGAAGCACGATGCCTCCGGCGGTCGTCTCTTCAGCGGCGACGGGCTCGACAACGATGCGATCGTCCAGCGGGTTGAGATTGATGTCTTTTGCCATGGTTTCAGTCCTCATATGGTTTGTTGAGTATTGTTGTGTTCGTTTCGATTCGACCAGACGGGGAACGGCGGCCGGAAGACCACCCGGGAGACTACATTCCCATGCCTCCCATGCCTCCCATGCCGCCCATGCCCCCCATGCCGCCCATGCCGTCCATGCCTCCGCCTGGGGGTGGGCCGTCCGGCTCTTCCTTCGGGATGTTGGTGACCAGGCATGAAGTGGTCAGCAGCAAGGTCGCCACGCTGGCGGCATTCTGGAGGGCGGTGCGGACCACCTTGGCGGGGTCGATGATTCCGGCTTCCAGCATGTCCCCGTAGGCGTCCTTGTCGGCGTCGTAGCCTTCATTCTTCTTCATGCGGCGGACGCGGCTGACGACGACCGACCCTTCCACCCCCGCGTTCTGGGCGATCGCCCGCATCGGAGCCTCCAAGACCTTCTTGACGATCTGGGCCCCCATCGCTTCATCGCCGTTCAGTTCGAGCTTCTCGATCGCCTTCTCGCTCCGCAGCAGCGCCACGCCGCCGCCGGGAACGATGCCCTCCTGGAGCGCGGCCGCCGTGGCCGCTCGGGCATCCTCCAGCAGGGCCTTCCGCTCCTTCATCTCCGTCTCCGTCGCGGCCCCGCACTGAATTTGGGCGACTCCGCCGGCAAGCTTCGCCAACCGCTCCTGGAGTTTCTCGCGGTCGTAGTCGCTGGTCGTCGTCTCGATCTCGGCGCGGATCTGGCTTGCCCGCCCCTCGATCGCCTCCTTGGTCCCGCCACCGCCGACAATCGTCGTCTCGTCGGCGGTGACCACCACCTTCTTGGCCGTGCCGAGGTCGCTGATCTTGACCGCTTCCAGCGAGACGCCAAGGTCCTTGAGGATCGCCTGGCCGCCGGTGAGGATGGCGATGTCGCCCATCATCGCCTTTCGCCGATCGCCGTAGCCCGGCGCCTTGACCGCGCAGACGTTCAAGATGCCGCGCATCTTGTTGACCACGAGCGTGGCCAAGGCTTCGCCCTCGACGTCTTCCGCAATCACCAGCAGCGGCTTGTTCGCCTTGCTGACGGCCTCCAACAAGGGCACGAGGTTCTTCGCGCTGGAGATCTTCTCCTCGTGAACCAGGACGAGGCACTTCTCCAACTCGACCTTCTGGTTGTCGAGGTTGGTGACAAAATGAGGCGAAAGATAGCCGCGGTCGAACTGCATGCCATCGACCACCTCCACGGTGGTCTCCGCCTGGCGGCCCTCTTCGACAGTGATCACGCCGTCTTTGCCGACCTTGAGGAACGCGTCGGCCAGGACCTGCCCGATCGTCGGATCATTGTTCCCGGCGATCGTGGCGATCTGGGTGATCTCCTTCTTGTTGTTCTCGTCCACCGGCTTGGACAGCTTCTGGATCGAATCGACGACTGCCTCGGTCGCTTTGCGGATGCCTCGCGAGAGGGACATCGGATCGGCACCGGCGGCGACCATTCTCAGACCTTCAACATAGATCGCCTCGGCCAGCACGGTCGCGGTCGTCGTCCCGTCTCCGGCAACGTCGTTCGTCTTGCTGGCGGCTTCTTTGACCAGTTGGGCGCCGAGGTTCTCGTCTGGGTCGACCAGTTCGATGTCTTCCGCCACGGTCACCCCGTCTTTGGTGATCTTCGGGGCTCCCCACCCCTTGTCGAGCACTGCGTTCCGGCCGCGGGGACCGAGTGTGCTCGTGACCGCGCGGGCCAACTTGCTGACGCCGGCAGCCAAAGGCTGCCGAGCTTCATCTTCGAAAACCATCTTTTTTGCCACAGCGGATTCCTCCTGTTGCTGGCGAAAATACCTTCGAGACCCGATGGATGGAGAACCTGTTCCGACCTCGGGCGATAGCTGTCTTCAAACACGCCCGCCAAATCCAATTCTGGCAGCCTAGGCCAAGATTGAATCTCTCTCTTCTGCAAGGACTGTGCCAACGGAACGATGTTGATCCTAAGTAGTGCATTGACAGAAAGTTGCGTGATCATCTGCGAGCCGAGCGATGTGGCGAACCGACCGGGGGTCACGCCCGTGGATGCCAATTTGGCAGGCTTGGGAGCCCGGCCGGGAAAGAGAGCGGGGCACCGGATGCGCTTGCCAGGTGGCTCGGACGGTTCGCCGATCAGCACAGGCCGCTGACGGGTCCGGACGTACTTGGTCAGGGGCGGAAATCGTCGTTGGGGGTGATCGACTCGGCCAGTCGCGCCAGCAGGTCGGCTGCGCGGTCCATGTCATCGAGCGAGATCATCTCCACGGGGCTGTGCATGTAGCGGTTGGGAATGCTGACCAGTGCCGTGGCCACGCCGCCGCGCGTGACCTGGATCGCGTTGGCGTCGGTACCCGTCGGCCGCCCGTCGGCCGCCAACTGGTGCGCGATCTCCGCCGACTTGGCGACGTCGATCAGCCGCGTCACCAGGCGGGGGTTCATATTCGGGCCGCGGTAGATGACCGGTCCCTTACCAAGGCACACGTCACCCTCCTGCTTCTTTTCGATCGTCGGACAGTCCGTCGCGTGGGTCACATCGACGGCGATTCCGACCTGGGGATCGATCCCGAACGCGCTTGTCCGAGCCCCGCGCAACCCAACCTCCTCTTGGACGGTGGAGACAGCGTGCAGGCTGCACTGAAGCCGTGCTTTGTCCACTCTACGGAGGGCTTCCATGACCACCCAAAGGCCGCATTTGTCGTCCATGGCCGGGCAGATTGCCCGTTGATTTCGCAGCTCGCGGTACTCCAACTCGACCGTCACGGCGTCGCCGATGCGGACCATCGTCTCTGCCTCTGCCTTGTCCTTTGCCCCAATGTCGAGCCAGAGGTCCTTGAGCTTGGGGACCTGTTTGCGTTCTTCCTCCGTGAGCAGGTGGATCGGCTTTCGCGCGATCACGGCGGGAATCGGGCCGTTGTCTGTCCAGACGCACATGCGTTGCCCGAGGAGAATCTGCGGGTCCCAGCCGCCGAGCGAGAGCACGTACAGGAATCCCTCCGCATCGATATACTGGACGATCAGGCCGATCTGGTCGCAGTGGCCGGCAAGCATTACCCTCACCGGGGCGCCCGGGTTCTGCACGGCGATCAGGTTGCCGTGCAGATCGGTGGCGACTTCGTCAGCAAAGGTCTCAACACGGGCTTGGACACGCCTCTGCAAATCGGCTTCAAAACCGGAAGGGCTCGGCGTTTCGAGAATCTGCTTGAAGAACTCAAGAGCTGCGGGTTCCATGGTCTAACTTTCGGGTGGCAAAGAACAAGCTTCAGAAATCGTCGACGTTGTAATGGCAATCATCTGGGCGAGCGGCGCGCCGATGATCGGTCAATCACCGAGGCCGGGGGAATCCTCCCTTCAGTATCGCCGCCGGCAGGGCCTGTACAAGCCCAACGGAAGACGCGGACTTGGCCGGAGCGACGCGGCCGGCGGGGGCTGACTGTGTCGCGATTTGACCGGTCCGGGTTGACGAGACGGCCTAAACCTCCGTACGATAACGAGTTCTCGCGACGTTGGTGCGGTGGCGTCAGGCAAATCATGGCGGTTGAGCGTATGGAAACAGCGAAGGTTATGGAAACAGCGAAGGTTGCGGTGGTCGGCTTCGGAACGATTGGATCTGGAGCCGTGAAACTCCTGTTGGAGCAGTCCGAGCGGCTTGCTCGGGCGGTCGGCCGGAAAGTCGAACTGGTTCAGATCGTGGACCCGGACGTGACGAGGCCGCGCGGGGTTGACGTACCCGATGGGCTGCTGACCGATGATCTCTGCAAGGTGTTGGACAATCGCGAGATCACGGCGGTGATCCAGCTGATCGGGGGGATCGAACCCGCCCGGACCGTGATGCTCAAGCTGCTGGAAAGCGGCAAGAACGTGATCACGGCGAACAAGGCGCTGCTCGCCGAGCACGGTCCGGAGCTGTTTGCCAAGGCCCGAAAAGTCGGCAGATCGATTGCCTTCGAAGCCGCCGTTGCCGGCGGGATTCCGATCATTGCGGCGATCGGCCAGTCGCTGGCAGCCAACCGGATCGAGTCGATCCACGCGATCCTCAACGGAACGAGCAATTTCATCCTCACGCGGATGGAGGAGCAGGGGACCGACTATGCGTCGGTCGTGGCCGAGGCGCAGCGGCTCGGCTACGCGGAAGCCAACCCCGCGATGGACGTCGATGGCACGGACGCGGCCCAGAAGCTGACGATTCTCGCGCATCTGGCGTTCGGCGCGCGGCCGAACTGGCGGGCAATCCGCCGGGTGGGAATCGACACGGTCGAGCTGGCCGATATCCGGTTCGCCAACGAACTGGGCTACACGATCAAGCTTCTGGCGGTGGCCGAGTTGACGAACCAGGGGCTGGAACTGCATGTCTCGCCGACGCTTGTCCGCCGCCACGCGCCGCTGGCCGGAGTCCGCGAGGCATTCAACGCGATCCACGTGGTTGGCGACGCGGTCGGCCGGGTCTTCTTCCACGGCCTTGGCGCCGGCCAGATGCCGACGGCCTCCGCCGTGATCGCCGACCTGATCGACACGCTCGTCGGCCGCACGGCGATCACCTTCAAGACGCTGGCGCTTTGGGCGGAGGACCGGAACGCTCCGGTTCCGGTCCGCGACGCGGCCGAGGTCCGCGGCCGGTTCTACCTGCGTTTGAAGGTCGAAGACCGCCCCGGCGTCCTCGCGGAGATTTCGGGAATCCTCGGCAGGCACGATATCTCCATCGCCTCGGTGATCCAGCACGAGAAGGACAAACCGGCCGAGGGCGTGGTCCCGCTGGTAATCATGACGCACGCGGCGCCGGAAGGCGCGCTCGACGCCGCCCTCGGCGCGATGGGCAGGCTGCCTTGCGTTCGGCCGGGCACCGTCCGCCTGCGCGTCCGCGATTGACCTGGCAGAACGCCTATCCGCAGTCTCCCGGCATGACGAGTTATCGGCGATGAAATACGCGATTGTCATTCCTGACGGATGTGCCGACGAGCCGCAAGAGAGTCTCGGCGGCAAGACGCATCTTCAGTCCGCGCGCCTCCCGGCCATGGACGCCGTGGCGGCCGCCGGCGTCGTCGGCCGCTCGAGCAACGTTCCGCCCTCGCTTGCTCCGGGCTCCGACGTGGCGAACCTCAGCCTGCTCGGCTACAATCCGCTGGAGCACTTCACCGGGCGGGCGCCCCTGGAGGCCGCGGCCCAGGGGATCGCCATGGGGCCGAATGATTGGGCGGTCCGCTGCAATCTGGTGACGGTCGAAGACCAGGTGATGAAAGATTTCACGGCCGGCCACATCTCAACCGACGAGGCGACCCTGCTGATCCGGGCCGCCCACGAGCAGCTTGGCGGCGGCGGCGTCGAGTTCCTCCCCGGCATCAGTTACCGAAACTTGATGCTCGTGCGAACCGACGATCCGGACGGCCCCTTCTCCGCCGACACCCGGACGACTCCCCCCCATGACCTGACCGGCAGGTCGGTTCTCGACGACTACCCCCGCGGGCCGGGCAGCGACCTGCTCAACCGGTTGATGAACGACAGTCTGGAGGCCTTTGCCGACCACCCGGTCAACCGCGCCCGGAGAGCGGCCGGCAAGCCGCCAGCGACGAACGTCTGGCTCTGGGGGCTCGGGCGAGCCCCCCGGTTGACGCCGTTCGCAAGCCGGTATGGCACGACCGGGGCGATGATCACCGCCGTCGATCTGCTCCGCGGGTTGGCCTCGCTTCTGGGGTGGAAGCGGATCGAGGTGCCCGGCGCAACCGGCTACACCGACACGGACTACGCGGCCAAGGGGCGCTGCGCCGCGGCAGCGCTGGCCGAAGCGGACCTGGTCTGCGTCCACGTCGAGGCGACCGACGAGGCGTCGCATGAAGGCGACACGGAGGCCAAGATCAAGGCCCTCGAGCAGATCGATCGCCACATCGTGGCTCCGCTCCACGACGCGCTCAAGTCCCACGGCGCGTACCGCATCCTCATCTCTCCGGATCATCCCACGCCGGTGCGGATGAAGACCCACGCGCACGGGTATGTGCCCTGGACAATCGCCGGCGAGGGCATCGAGCCGGACAGCGCCGCGGCCTACGACGAGCCGTCCGCGGCAGCCAGCCCGCTGGTCTTCGAAGACGGTTGGAGACTGATGGGCTACTTCCTCGGAAAGTAGACGCAATTCGCCAATTGCCAAGGTTCAATGACCAATAACCTGTAACCTGTCCCGCCCCCGGGAACGAACCATGTCGATTATTGTGCAGAAATTTGGCGGCACGAGCGTTGCCGACAGCCAGAAGATACTCTCCGCGGCCCGCCGGGCGATCCGCGCCAAGAACGACGGCCACCAGGTGGTGATGGTTGTCAGCGCGATGGGCCAGAACACCGATCTGCTGGTCGCGTTGGCCAGCCAGATCAGCGATCATCCGCCGGCGCGGGAGATGGACATGTTGCTCTCCACCGGCGAGCAAGTCACCGTGGCGCTGATGGCGATGGCGATCGACTCGCTCGGCCACGAGGCGGTCAGCATGACGGGCGGGCAGGTCGGGATTCGCACCGACAGCACGCACACCAAGGCGCGAATCCACTCGATCGCCACGGAGCGGTTGCATGCGGCCCTCGATTCCGGGAAGCTCGTGATCGCGGCCGGTTTCCAGGGCGTGGATGAATCGTCGAACATCACGACGCTCGGCCGCGGCGGGAGCGACACGACGGCCGTGGCTCTTGCCGCCGCCCTCGGCGCAGATGCCTGCGAGATCTACACGGACGTGGACGGTGTCTACACGACCGATCCGCGGCTTGTTCCGGAAGCCCGCCGCGCGAGCCGGATCAGCTACGACGAGATGCTGGAGCTTGCCAGCCTGGGGGCGGGAGTGATGCACAACCGGGCGATCGAGTTCGCCAAGCGGTTCGGGGTGCCGGTTCACGTCCGCAGCAGCTTCAGCGACCAGCCCGGCACGTTGATCACTTCGCAGCCCGAGTCCAAGGTCTGGACGGTGGCCGGCGCGGCGCTGGTCAAGGATGAGGCCTGGGTCACGGTGCAGGGGGTTCCGGATCGGCCGGGGGCGGCCTCGACGATCTTCTCGAAGATTGCCGGCCGCAGGGTCGCGATGGACATGATCGTCCAGAACGTGGCCGACGAGGGCCACGCCGACATCTCCTTCAGCGTCGTCCGCGAAGACCTGGCGAAGACGCTCAAGGCGGTCGAGGAAGCGTGCAAGGAACTCGGGGCGGGCACGTACACCTGCGACGACAGCGTGTCGAAGGTTTCGGTGGTCGGGCTGGGCATGGCGACGCAGACCGGCGTGGCGGAGAAGATGTTCCGCGGCCTGGCCGAGAAGGGCATCAACATCCTGATGATCACGACCAGCGAGATCAAGATCTCGGTCCTCGTCGCCCGCGATTACGCCCTCGAGGCACTGCGGACGGTTCACGGGGTGTTCGAACTGTCGTCCGAGCCGCCCGCGATGGAACCGATCGCGGACCTCGGCGCGCTGGCCAGCGCCGAGCGGGACCGCGCTTTGGCGCGCCTCGAAGGCATGGAGGACCTGATCATCGACGAGATCGCGCTCGACGTCTCGCAGGCGCGGATCACATTGCCCAAGGTGCCGGACACGCCGGGCATGGCGGCCCAGGTCTTCGACGAGGTGGCCGAGAACGGCATCGTGGTCGACATGATTGTCCAGAGCATCGGCCGCGGCGGCCAGGCCAACCTGAGTTTCACCGTGGCCAAGGAGGACTTGGCGCGAACCATGGACATCGCCCGCTCGCTGGCCGAGGGATTCCAGGGCGAGCCGCCCACCTCGAGCCCCGAGGTCGCCAAGCTGGCGGTCAGCGGGATCGGGATGAGGAGCCACACCTCGGTCGCCCAGCGGATGTTCCAGTCGCTCGCCGCGGCCGGCATCAACGTCGACATGATCAGCACGAGCGAGGTGCGGATGAACGTCGTCGTCGACGGCCGCCACGGCCACAAGGCGCTGGAAGTCCTCCAGGGCGAATTTCGCGAGGCGATGGCCTGACGCCGGCCGCTCCCGGCGGACCCGCGCCGCTGGAGATTGTTCAGACCAGGCTGTGCAAGCAGGGGATTTTCACCCGAGACGCGCGGAACCCCGCCGCCTACGCCTCGCCGATCACTTCGTCGAGCACGGCTTCGTCGACGTAGATCGGCAGGCGCGGATCGCACGTCACCGCGATCGTGATCGCGTCGGAGGGGCGCGAATCGATCTCGAGCAGCCCGCCCCCGGTGCGGACGCGGAGCTTGGCGTAGTAGGTGTGATCCTTCAGGTCGTTGATCACCACGTCCTGAAGCTCGCCGCCGAAGGTCTCGATGATCCGGCAGATCAGGTCATGCGTGAGCGGCCGGGGCGATTCGAAGCCCTTCACGCGGCGGTTGATCATCGTCGCCTCGAAAATGCCGATGAGGATCGGAAACGTGCGCTGGCCGTTGACCTCTTTCAGATAGATCACCTGCTGCTCGTTGATTTCGCTGATAATGATCCGGGAGAGTTCCATCGGGACAGGCATGGCCGTATCCTCGCGCACGCGTACCAGGCGACGTCGATCCAATCAACCGCCATTATAACCGCCGCCGGCTCTCCCGGGCTAGTGGACCGGCTCCGGCCGCAACCTGCGGGGGGGCTTGCCGCGCGGGGCGCCGGCCAGGTGGCTTCCCGGCCACAACGCCTGTAGCATGGGGTGTTGGTCCAGTTGGAGTCCGAACCCGTGAAAGGATCGTACCGTGGAACCTGGCGTCGTCATGATCTTGGCTGGGATCGGCGCTTTGATCATCGGCGCCATCTCCTTGACGCGATGGTTTGAAAAGCAGCGCCGCGACGCCTGGCGGCAAGCCGCGGAAGAGCTCGGGATCCTGTTCGCCGGCGAGCGGAACGACGTGGTCTCCCGGTGCGAGGACCCCGCATTCTCCAAGGCGTTCGTCCTCCAGGGAGAAGACGAGGCAGCGATCCGCGGCTTGTTCGACGATCGCGTCCACGCCTGGTTCGTGCGGCAAAAGGGAAGCAGTTTCTGCTTCGAGGCTTGGGGCAATCGGCTCGTATTCCATCGCGGCCGGCACGAGAAGCCCCGCGAGGCCCGGCGGCTCCTACAGGAGGCGCTGGAGATCATGAAACGGCTCGCCGCCAAATAGGCGCAAGGGACGGGGCCGCAGGGGGAAAAGTCTCCGCGGCCGGGCAGTCTCAGTGGTCCATTTCAGAAATGACGTCAGGGTTCCTTCAATGACGTAGGTTGGGCGTTCCCGCCCGACAAAGAACGACGGGCAGGAATGCCCATCCTACCAATGAGCTTGCACGATCCTCAATCTCGCCGCACCGCCGGGTTTCCGGGGCTTGAATCCGCATCTCCCGATCACGGTCCACTACCGCCATCTTCCGCCGAGTTCGTATCGCTCTCGAGCGATATGCTGCAGCGATTGCGCGACATCAAAGGAACCGCTCTCGACGGGCGCAAGGAACCTTGACATCACTTCTGAAATGGACCACTAAGGTTTCGCCAGCGTCTCCAGAACCTGCTGCGCGGCGGCAAGCTGCGCCCGCAGATCGGCCAGGCCGTCGCGCTCCTTTTGCACCACGGCCTCGGGGGCGCGCGACACGAAATTGGCGTTGGCCAGTTTCTTCTCCTTGCCGGCGATGAACTGCTCGATGCGGGCGATCTCCTCCTTCTTGCGAGTGATTTCGGTCTCCACGTCGATCAGGCCGGCCAGGTCGATGAACACCTCGATGCCCGGCAGGTTGACGCTCGCGCCCAGCCGCGGCGCAGCGACGTCGGGGCCCCAGCGAGTAGCCCGGGCCTGCGCCAGCGGCTGAAAATACGGCTCCAGCGGCTGGACGAGATCGGCGACGGCCCGGCTACAGCGGACGGCCAGCTCGATCTGCTTCTTGGGCGGCACGTTCTGCCTGCTGCGGATCTCGCGGACGGCCTTGAGTATTTCCTGGAAGGTGGCGAACTGGGCCTCGATCTGCGGATTCCGGCGGGCCGGATCGGCCTCCGGCCAGGGGCTGATCATCACGCTCGGTTCCGCCTCCCGAAGCGGGTCGATGCCGCGCTTGGCGGCCAGCTTGCCCAGCAGTTGCCAGACCTCCTCGGTGAGGAAGGGGATCATCGGGTGCAGCAAGCGGAGCAGCGCGTCGAGCGTGTGCGCCAGCACACGCTGGGCGACCGGCCGGGCCGCCTCGTCCTGGAGCCGGTGCTTGACCATCTCGATGAAGAAGCTGCAAAACTCGTCCCAGGCGAACCTGTACAGCGTCCGCGCCGCATCGGCGTACTTGTAGACGGCCAGCGCCTCGGTGACCTCGCCGGTGACCGTCGCCAGGCGGCTGAGAATCCAGCGGTCTTCCACGGTCAACTCGTCTTCAGCGACCGGCGCGGCCTCGTAGTCCCGCAGATTCATCAATGCGAATCGCGAGGCGTTCCAGAACTTGTTGCAGAAATTCCGCGCGATTTCGAACCGGTCGCTGACCACGGCGCCCCGGGGAAGCGCTTTGTCTTGCGGCTTTTCCGCCCATTGCGTGGCGAAAAATTCACCGCACTTGCCGCACTCGATCCGCGGCGCGACGCGGTTCTTCCGCGTTTGCTCGAGCAGCGCCTGGCAATGCGGGCATTCGAATTCCACCGGCATCCGCACGTCTTGGGTGTCGGTCGTGATGTAGGCCAGGCCGAAGCGGAGCGAGTCGGCGCCGAATTTTTCCATCACGTCGACCGGGTCCACCCCGTTGCCCTTCGATTTCGACATCCCTTCGCCGTAGCCGTCGAGGATTTTCGGGTGGATGTAGACCTCGTGGAAGGGAACCTCGCCGCAGTTGTGCAATCCGGCGAGCACCATCCGGGCGACCCACAGCGAAATGATGTCGCGGCTGGTGATCAGCACGCTCGTCGGATAGTAGTACTCCAGGGCCGCATTCTTCTCCGGCCAGCCGAGCGTCGAGTGGGGCCAGAGGGCCGAGCTGAACCAGGTGTCGAGAACATGCTCCTCGCGCGTCAGGGCGTGGCCGGGCACGGCATTCTCCGCGAGGTCCTCCTCCTGGGCGCAGATCAACCACTGGTCGCCTTCCGCGTCGCGCTGCCAGGCCACGTCATCGCGTCCGGCGAAAGCCCGCTGCAACTCTTCCTCGGTGGCGGTCCTGCAATACCAGATGGGAATCTGGTGGCCCCACCAGAGCTGCCGGCTCACCGGCCAGTCGCGTTTCTCGCTCAGCCAGTCGAGGTAGGTCTTGGTGTAGCGTTCGGGCAGGATGCGAACCCGGCCGCTGGTTACGGCGTCCATCGCGGTCTGGGCCAGGCGGTCCATCTTGACGAACCACTGATCGGTCAGGTAAGGCTCGATCGGCGTCTTCGAGCGGTCGGAATGCGCCAGCTCGATCTGGCGGTCCTCGACCTGGCCGACCAGGCCGGCTTGCTCGAGGTCGGCGACCACGGCGTCGCGGGCCTCGACCACGCGCAGCCCCGCGTATTTGCCCGCGTTGGCGTTGAGCGTGCCGTCGGGGTTGAGGATGTTGACCATCGGCAGGCCGTGGCGGAGGGCGACCTCGTAGTCGTTGGGATCGTGGGCCGGCGTGATCTTCACGCAACCGCTTCCCATCTCCGGCTTGGCCCACTCATCGGCCACCAGCGGAATCGCCCGGTTCAAGAGCGGCAGCAGCAGTTGGCGGCCATCGCGGGCCATGTCGCGGAGCTGGATCAAGCCGGCCAGGTGGGTCTCTCGCCGCCCTTTGGCGTCCGCCAATTCCGCTTCCAGTTCCGGCTTCTCCTTGGCCGGCGCCGAGGCGATCCGGTCCTCCAGTCCGGCGATCACGCCCGCGAGCGTCGTTTCCGGGTCGGGATGGACGGCCACGGCGGTGTCGCCGAGCATCGTCTCCGGCCGCGTCGTGGCGATCGTCACAAAGGCGGGCTCGCCCGGCCGCGGGTCGATCACCGGGTAGCGGATATGCCAGAAATGGCCCGGCACCGTCTCGTGGAAGACCTCATCGTCGGCGACGGCCGTTTGCAGGTGGGGGTCCCAGTTGACCAGCCGGTTGCCGCGGTAGATCAGCCGCTCCTTGAAGAGGCTGAAGAACGTGTGGCGGACGGCCCGGGCGCAGACCGGGTCAAGGGTGAAGCGGAGCCGTTGCCAGTCGCAACTGCACCCCATCTGCTTGAGCTGGTCGAGGATCCTCGTTTCGTAGGCGTCTTTCCATGCCCAGATCCGCTTGACGAGCCCCTCGCGGCCGAGCTGGTGGCGCGTCTTGTTCTCTTCGGCCAAGAGCCGCTTCTCGACGACCGCCTGGGTGGCGATTCCCGCGTGGTCTGTTCCGGGAATCCACAGGGTCTCGTAACCCTGCATCCGCTTCTGCCGGATGAGGATGTCCTGGAGGGTGTTGTTCAAGGCGTGGCCGAGGTGGAGGGCTCCGGTCACGTTGGGCGGCGGGATGACGATCGTGTAGGGCCGGCGGTCGGCCCTCGGCTGGCTGTGGAAGTAGCCTTGCCGCTCCCAGAAGGGATACCAGTGCTGCTGGGCGGCCGCGTGGTCGTATTGTTTCGGCAAGTCGTTGAGAAAACTGCTGTCGTCCATGGTTGTGTTTCGATTCTGGATTGAAGGGGCGCTCTTCTCCGCCCTGCTCGTGAAAGCCCGCCGGATCACGCCCCCCGCGCCGCGCAGAAGCCGTTGATCTCCCGCTTTTCATCCTTGCAGAGCTTGTATTCGTAGCTGTCGACCAGGGCGATCCAACTGGCTTCGATCACGTTTTCGCTGACCCCCACGGTTCCCCAAACGTCGCGTTCGTCGCGGTTTTCGATCACCACCCGCACGCCGGCGGCCGTGGCGGCCTCGGAATTGACCACGCGGACCTTGTAGTCGACCAGGTGCATTTCGGCCAGATTGGGAAACGTCCCGTTGAGCGCCTTGCGGATCGCCGCGTCGAGAGCGTTGATCGGGCCGTCGCCCTCGGCCACCTCGTGGCGGACCTCGTCGCCGATGCGGAGCTTGATCGTCGCTTCCGTCGTCGTCTGGCCGTCGCCCGCGTTCTCCACGTTGACGTGGTAGTTGAGCAGCTCGAAATGCGGCTCGAAGACGCCGGCGCACTGCCGCACGAGCAGATCGAAGGACCCCTCGGCGGCTTCAAACTGGTAGCCGGCATGTTCCTTGGAGACGACTTTCGCAAGAATCTTGTCCATCAGCGTCTTGTCGTGCTCGATCTTGTACTTGGTCGTCATGGCCACGATGTTGGACCGCCCCGAAAGCTCGCTGACCAGGATCCGCCGCTCGTTGCCGACGACCTCCGGGGCGATGTGCTCGTAGCTCGCCGTGTTCCGCGCGATGGCGCTGACGTGCATTCCTCCCTTGTGCGCAAACGCGCTTTTGCCCACGAATGGCTGATGGGCTGGAAAGTTCATGTTGACCATCTCGTAGACGTAGCGCGACAGCTCGGTCAGGTGCCGCACACCGCCGGGCAGCAGCAGGTCGTAACCGTGCTTCTTGATCGCCAGGTTGGCGATGATGCTGATCAGGTCGGTATTGCCGCAGCGCTCTCCGAAACCATTGATCGTGCCTTGCACCTGGGTGGCGCCGGCGTCGACCGCCGCGAGGGAATTGGCCACCGCCAACTCGCAGTCATTGTGGCAATGGATTCCGACCTTCACCGGCAGGGCGGCGACGACCGCACGGGTGATCGCTGCGATTTCCTCCGGCATCGAGCCGCCGTTCGTGTCGCAGAGCACGACGGTCGAGGCGCCGGCGTCGGCGGCGGCCCGCACCGCCTGAAGCGAGTAGTCGGGATCGGCCTTGTATCCGTCGAAGAAGTGTTCCGCGTCGAAAATCACTTCGCGGCCGGCGTGTTTCAGGAGCCGGATCGAATCGCCGATCATCGCCAGGTTCTCTTCGAGGCTGGTCCGCAGAATCTCGGTGGCCTGGAAGGCCGAGGATTTCCCGACGATCGTGATTACCTTGGCCCCCGACGCAAGCAGCGCCCCGAGGCCGGCGTCGTCTTCCGCGCGCGTGCCCCGGCGGCGGGTCATGCCGAACGCGCAGACCTTGATGTGCTTCAATTCCAGCTGGGCGACCCGCTGGAAGTACTCGAAATCCTTCTCGTTCGAGCCGGGATAGCCCCCCTCGACGAAATCGAAGCCAAGACTGTCGAGGCGCTCGGTCAGGAGCAGTTTGTCCTGGACGGAGAAACTGATTCCCTCCGACTGGGCGCCGTCGCGCAGCGTGGTGTCGTAAGTCTCTAGACGACGCATGGGCAGGCAGACTGGGCTGGAGGTCATGGCGCAAAAGGAGAAAAAAAACAGCCCTGGAAGGCTCTTGGGCCTCAGGGCTGCGTTGGATCGGTGGCGGTCCGGTCGAAGCCCCTACACCCCTCGGTTGGCAATAATCGCAATAACCATGCCGGCGCCGTCGTGGGCCCTGCCGAAATGGTCTCGTGTTGCCGTTGGGAGGTAGAGGTGCATCGCTCGAACACGGTCCGGAAGTGTCAGATCATCAAACCGTTAAGGATAGGGCGGTTCCCCGGGAGTGTCAAGCGGAGCCTGGCAGTCAACCCAGGAGAAAACCAGGAGAGCTGCAAGGCCCCGCGGCTGGTCCGTTTCTCGGCCCCGTAGAGCCCATTGCATCGGAAGCAAACGAGGCAAAAAACACAAATTCGTTCCAGCTGTTCTCGCGCATCCAGCAATCTTCGGCCGACTGCCACCCGACTGTGGGGGGCGGGGCGACTGTAGGGAATTGAGTTAAGAAACGGAAACAAACAAAGGAAGCAGGTTTGGACAAGCTGACTGTGCGGTTGGCGGCTACTGGCGGGGCGGGCTGCGACGTTTTTTCGAACGCTTTCCGGCGGTCGGATGGGCGGAGATCGCCGCGCGGGGATCGGCCAATTTGTCGAGCTGCGACGCCAGGCGGACCGTGTTCGCGTAGCTGGGATTGTCGGCCTGGCCGGTGACTTCGTAGAGAAAGCGGCTGGGGATCGTCGGACGGTCCTTCCCCCACTTTTTGCGGCTCAGCGGGAGAGTCAGCGTAAGCCGGCGTTTGGCGCGCGTAATGCCGACATAGCAGAGCCGCCGCTCCTCATCGACCGTCTCGGCCTCGGGGGCCAACGAGCGCCGGTGCGGCAGCAGTCCCTCTTCCATGCCGATCATGTAGACCTCGGGGAACTCCAGCCCCTTGGCCGCATGGAGCGTCATCAGGGCAACCGCGTCGCGCTCGAGTTGTTTCTCCTTGTCGGGGCTCTGCTCATTACCGAACAAGGACACTTCGTCGAGAAAGCCGGTCAGAGCCGGCTCCCCCGCGCGCTGGTCATACGTTGCCGCGGCGTTGACCAGTTCCTCGACGGACTTCCAGCGAGTCTCCTGTTCTTCGACGCTCGCGTAGAGCCGCGCGAGCTCGTCGCGATAGCCGATCTGGTCGATCAGCCCCCGAACCACGGCCGCCATCGGTTTGTGCAGGCCGCCGTGGCGGTACTCTTCGACAAGCGCCCGCAATTCGGCAACGCCCTTTTTCGCCGTCGCGGGCAGGCTGGCCACGATCGCCGGGTCGGCCAGCGTCTGCCAGACCGAGCGGCCCTGGCCGACGGCCGTCTCGATCAACCGGGTGACGGTCGCCTGTCCGATCCCTCGGGGCGGCAGGTTGATCACCCGCAGCAGGGAGACTTCATCCCGCGGGTTCTGGAACACTTTCAGATAGGCGAGGATGTCGCGAACCTCCTTGCGATCGTAGAACGACTGGCTGCCGATGAGCACGTAGGGCACGTTCAGCCTCCGCAGTTCGAGCTCGAATTGCCGCGGCTGCTCGTTCGTCCGGTAGAGGATCGCGATGTCGCGGGCCCTGCATTTTTTGTCGTGGATTCGCGAACGGATCTCTTCGACCACCGCTTCGGCCTCCTCCTCGGCCGTGTTGAACTGGAGAATTCGCGGTCGGTCGCCGGCGAGCGTCGCGCGGAGGAGTTTTCCGTGTCGCTGCTTGTTGAAGGCGATCAGCGTGTTGGCCCAGGCGATGATCTGGTGGGTGGAGCGATAATTGGTTTCCAGGCGAACCACCTTGGCGTCCGGCCAGTCTTTCTTGAAACCAAGGATATGGGCCACTTCGGCGCCGCGCCAGCCGTAGATCGACTGGTCGTCGTCGCCGACGACGCAGAGGTTGCGGTGCGGTGCGGCCAGCCCGCGGACAATCCGGTATTGGCTGCCGTTGGTGTCCTGGTACTCGTCGACCAGGAGGTGGTCGAACCGCACCGCCTCCTCGCGGCGGACGTCGGGGAAGCGGCGGAAGACCTCCTCGGTCAGCAGCAGGAGATCATCGAAATCGACGGCGCCGGCGGCCCGCAACGCCCCCTGGTAGCGGCGGTAGGCGGCCGCAGCGAGGTGCTCGCGGTCGGTCTGGGCAAGGTTCGCGGCCTCGTCGGGGCGCAGGCAGGCGGTCTTCCAATTGCCGATCAGGAACAACAGATCGGAGGGCCGCAAGACCGCCTCAGCGGCCTTGATCTCGCGGAGCACGCCGCGAGCGATGCTCTCCTGGTCGCCCCGATCGTAGATCGCGAATTGCGACGGATAGCCGAGTTTTTCGATCCTCCGCCGCAGGATCCGAACGCAAAGGGAGTGAAAGGTGGAAATCTCCGGTTTTTCCTTGCGCCGCCGCCCGAGTCGCGCGCTGACCCGCTGCTGCATCTCGGCGGCGGCCTTGTTGGTGAAGGTGACCCCGAGAATTCGTGAAGGCCGCGTCCCCCGCCGGATCAGTTCGGCGATTCGCAGCGTGACGACGCGGGTCTTTCCGGTCCCGGCGCCGGCCAGCACCAGGAGCGGTCCGCAGGGGGTCAGCACGGCTTCTTTCTGGGCCGGGTTCAGCTCCATCGAACTCGTGATTCCCTTCGCGGCAAAATAGGGATCGTAAGCCAGAACCGGGGCGGCGGAAAGGGGGACCATGCCCGGCGGGACGGCGCCGCCCGACCCCGCCGGAAGGGGTCGGAGGGTGATTCCGCTCGGCCGCGCCGAACGCCGCCTTGGAACCGGCCGCAGCGAGATATATACTGAATTGCTTGCGGGCGTCCCCCGTCAAGGTCGTCTTGAGTCGCTGGCCGGCCGAGCAAGCGCTGCGACGCCCGTTGTTGAGACATTTTTCGCAGGTTGTTCAAGTTCCCCAAATTGGTGTGAGTTTTTCGTTCTTCCGTTGCCCCCCGAGGTTGGAGGTAAACCCCGTGTCCACCGTGGAAGCCCAAGCGAGAGTCAAGACCAGCCATCCGACGCAACCGACCAGCGGGGCCGACGTCGTCGTGCAGGCTCTCGTCAATCACGGGGTTGACACGGTTTTTGCCTATCCGGGTGGGGCGAGCATACCGCTGCACCAGGCACTGACCCGATTTCGCGACAAGATCCGCGTCGTTCTCCCCCGGCACGAGCAGGGGGGAGGATTCGCCGCCCAGGGCTACGCGCGCTCGACGGGCAAGGTTGGCGTCTGCTGCGCAACCAGCGGTCCCGGTGCGACGAATCTCGTCACGACGATCGCCGACGCCAAGCTTGACAGCGTCCCGATGGTCGCCATAACCGGCCAGGTCGGCACCTCGGTAATCGGCAGCGATGCCTTCCAGGAGACGCCGATCATCGAAGTCTGCCGCAGCGTGACCAAGCACCACTACCTGGTCACCGACCCGAATCATCTGGCGCGGGTGGTCCGCGAGGCGTTCCACGTGGCCAGTACGGGGCGGCCGGGGCCGGTGCTGATCGACTTGCCCAAGAACGTCCAATTGGCCCAGGTCGTGCCCGACTACGACCAGCCGATGGACCTGCCGGGTTACACGGAGGTCAAGCCGCTGGCGACGGATGGGGAGATCGAGGCGATTGCCCGGCTGATCGCCGAATCGCGGCGTCCGGTGATCTACGCCGGTGGGGGGGTTGTGTTGTCGGACGCGGCACTGGAACTGCTGGAACTGGTCAAAAAGACCGGGATTCCCGTGACAACCACGTTGACCGGCCTGGGCGGCTTCCCGGGCGACCATCCGCTGGCCTTGGACATGCTCGGCATGCACGGGAGCGTCTACGCCAACCTGGCCGTCAGCGAGGCCGATCTGCTGCTGGCCTTCGGCGTCCGCTTCGACGATCGGGTGACCGGCAAGGTCTCCGAGTTCGCCAAGCACGGCAAGATCGTCCACGTCGACATCGACGCCTCGGAAATCAACAAGATCCGCAGCACCGACCTGGCTTCCGTCAGCGACGTGAAATACGCCCTTGGCGAACTGAACAAGCGCGTCAAGCGGCCCGCCGAGATCGGCACGTGGGCCAAGCGGATCGATGCCTGGAAGAAGGCGGACCCCTTCAAGTACGACGAGGATGCCGAGTCGGTCCTGCCGCAACACGCGATCCACGAGCTCTGGCGGCTGACGAAGGATCGCGACACGATCGTCGCCACCGGCGTCGGCCAGCACCAGATGTGGGCGGCTCAATTTTACCGCTTCACGAAGCCGCGGACCTGGCTCTCCAGCGCGGGCCTGGGCACGATGGGGTTCGGATTACCGGCCGCCTTGGGCGCCAAGGTGGCCCACCCCGACAAGCTCGTGGTCGATATCGACGGCGACGGCTCGCTGCTGATGAATATCCAGGAGTTGGCCACGTGCTACTGCGAAAAAATCCCCGTCAAGGTCCTGCTCTTGAACAACCAGCACCTGGGGATGGTGGTCCAATGGGAAGACCGGTTCCACAACGCCAACCGCGCGCACACCTATCTCGGGCCGATCGACAACCCGGAGGCGATCGGCCGCGGCCAGGGAATCGGTCCCGATGAGCGGTACCCCGATTTCGTGACGATTGCTCAAGGCTTCGGCTGGAATGCGCGCCAGGTGATGGAAAAGTCGGAGCTCGCCGCGGCGATCCAGGAAATGATCGATTCGCCGGGACCCTACTTGCTCGACGTCGCCGTACCCTACCAGGAGCACGTGTTGCCGATGATCCCCTCGGGGATGACGGTCCGAGAGTTGATTCGCGAGTGACCCATGACAAGGTACTGGCTGCTGGCCAGCGCGGCGGTCTGCTTCCTGGCTGGTTGCCAGCCGGAGACCGGGATGTCGCCGGGCGTTTTTTCCGCCCAACGGGGGGTGTTTCTTCACGAGGTCTCCGCGCGGGGAACGGTCTTCGCCGCCAGCGCCGCCGAAGTTCGCTGCGAGGTCGGTGGCCAGTCTCCCGAGGGAACGATGATCCTGGAAATCGTCCCCGAGGGCACCCGCGTGGAGAAAGGCGACCGGCTCGTCGAGCTCGACTCTTCCCTGCTCAAGGAGGAGCGGATGCGCGAGCAGCTCCAATGCAGCGGCCTGCGGGCGGAACGGGCCGAGGCGGAAAACGAATTGGAGAAAGTCAGGCTTTCGCTTCAGGAGTATCTCGAAGGCATCGCTCCGGAACAGAAGCAAGCCATCGAGCACACGATCTTCGCCGCGCAAGGGGCGTTGGAGAGGGCCCAACGAGAGCTTGAGTCGGCCAAGAAAGACCCCAAACGGGGCGACGGCCCGGTGGAAAGCCTGGAAGCCCGCCAGTTCGACGTCGAACTGGCGCGACGCGAGTTGGAGCGGGCCAAGGCGAGCCTCGATTCGTTCGAGAAATTCACCAAGAAGCGGCGCCTCAAACAGTTCGAGGGCGAACTCGCCGCCGCCGAGGCGAAGGTCCGCGCGAAGCGCCAGGAAGAGGAGATTCACGCCGGGCTGCTGGAGAAAATCGAGGAGCAGATTGCCGGCTGCACGATCACCGCGCCGTCGCCTGGGGTCGTCTTCTACGCCGACTCGCAAGGCGACAGCCAGGAGGACGGCAGCGCGATCGGGGAGGGCTCGTTGGTTCGCCTGCGCCAAGTGATTTTGCGCCTCAGCCGGCTGGATGCCTGGAGCATTCGCCTGGAAGTCCGCGAGGTGGAGATGCCCCTGCTGAGCAAGGGAATGCCCGCCGAAATCTATCTCGACGTCGCGCCCGGCCGGATGCTTGCCGGCGAGGTGGCCGCGATCCACCCCTACCCCACGCGGGCCACCCGCGATAGCGACACCAACAAGCGCTACGACGTGGTGGTCGCGATCAGCGAGCCGCCAAGCGCGATCCGGCCCGGCCTGACGGCCGAGGTGTCGGTGCCGATCGCCGCGCTGGACGAGGTGATCCAAGTGCCAGCCTCGGCGGTGTACACGGCAAACGGCGGCGATTGCTGCCTGGTCTTCCGCGGAGGCCGCTGGCAACCGCGCCCCGTCAAGCTCGGTCCCAGCAACGGTTCGATGACCGTCATCCGCGAGGGACTCGAGGCCGGCGAAGAAGTGGCGATCCATCCAGTACAGTTCCAAGCGAAGAGACCGTAGTGCACCAAAGACGCCGGCGATCAGCCGCCCGCTTTCAGACCAAAGATTCGTTGTCGCCGCAGATTGTCTGTTTTTCTTCTCAGCCACCGGAGAATTGCCATGAGCGCAAGTTGCCGTCCGCTCGGTCCCGTCTCGATCGCCTGGATGATCTTCTACCTCGCCGCCGCTTGTCTCGGCTCGGGCGAGGCGGCCGACGGCTTGCCGCTGGCGTCGCCGAGCGAAGTCGGGATGGATGCGGCCCGACTCGCGGAGATTCCCCCGCGGATGCAGTCCTTCGTTGAGAAGCATCAGATCGCCGGAGCGGTGACGCTCGTGGCCAAGGACGGCAAGATCGTCCACGTGGCGGCGGTCGGAATGGCCGACCTGGCCAATCGCCGACCGCTGGAGAAGGACACGATCTTCGCGATTGCCTCGATGACCAAGCCGATCACCGCCACCGCCGTGATGATCCTCCGCGACGAGGGCCGCCTCTCCCTCGAAGACCCCGTGGCGGACTATCTTCCCGCGTTCAAGGAGGCCAGGCTCGCGGGAAAGCCGCCGGCGCGGCCGATCACGATGCGCGACTTGATGACGCACACCTCCGGCATCGGCGGCGGCCAGCAGAACCAGGGCAGCTTGGCCGAGACGGTCGACGCCTTGGCGGCCCAGCCGCTCCAGTTTCAGCCGGGCGAAAAGTGGCAGTACAGCCCGGGATTGACCGTCTGCGGGCGCGTCGTCGAGATTGTCGCCGGGATGCCCTACGAGCAGTTCCTGGCCGAGCGGATTTTCAAGCCGCTGGGGATGAACGATACGACCTTCCATCCCACGCCCGAACAGCAGAAACGCATCGCCGTCCTCTACAAGCCCGGCCCCGAGGGCAAATCGATCGAGCCGACCGAACATTGGCTCAGCGAACTGGCGCCGGACCGCAGCCCGAATCCCTCCGGCGGGCTCTTCTCGACAGCCGCCGACTTGGCGCGATTCTACCAGATGATCCTGGGGGGCGGGCGGCTCGGGGCGGCACGCGTGGTGTCCAACGACGCGGTGCGGGAAATGACCCGCCTGCAAACCGGCGACCTGAAGACCGGCTTCACGTCCGGCAACGGCTGGGGGCTGGGCTGGGGCATCGTCCGCCAGCCGCAGGGGGTGACCGAGATGCTCTCGCCCGGTACCTTCGGGCACGGCGGGGCCTTCGGCACGCAGGGCTGGGTCGACCCGCAGCGGCGGATGATCTTCGTGCTCCTGATCCAGCGAACCGGTTTCGACAACGGCGACGAATCGGACATCCGAGCCGTCTTCCAACGGTTGGCCGTCGATGCGCTGTGAGGGCGGGGTTTCAGCCGTCAGGTTTCAGCCG